>Ga0114951_10001227_pt1 | contig 32613 bp, 31 predicted proteins | sample AM7aDNAmetaG_FD_88677 | JGI IMG/M metagenome (GOLD analysis project Ga0114951, IMG submission 88677) | Freshwater microbial communities from Finland to study Microbial Dark Matter (Phase II) - AM7a DNA metaG | ecosystem: Environmental > Aquatic > Freshwater > Lake | place: Finland: Lake Alinen... | reverse complement strand
CTCGCTTGCGTATTCGAAATAGTTGTTTCATCGATGACCTCCTCGCATGAAGATTCGGTTCATGCAAGAATCATCGGCAAAACAAGTTAAGTGCTATTTATGAAAGTCCGACAGTAAAACTAGTGACGCTACTGTGCTATGTCGGAGGGTACGCCTCACACCCCGCCGAGGGCAAGGACGGCATAAATTATATCGCTGCGAGAGACGCTCAGTTACGACCACAGGTGCCATGCCACCCCCCGAGACGACTTCTCGGGAACACATCAGGGACGCCTTGGACGTAAATGAGAACACATCGAACTAAATCAAGCTGAAGCGCTATGAAAGCGGTAACTTCAAGGAGAGGAATGGATTGCGTAATGTTCCAGGAAGTTACTGGAATCCCGCTGACAAGCTCCAAAAACTGAGGCTCTATCCAGTTGAGCTATGGGCGACTATTGTTAAACACCAACGCCAGCGTACCGAGAGCGCCGACTTGGCCTTTTAATTTTGAAGGAACGATCCGTGTTGTGGAAAAGGCTTCGGACCACGCGTGTTGCCGTGTGCTTGTGATCATAGTCTTCCAGAAAATCTTGGGAGCTGACTTTAGAACTCCTCCGCCGATCACGACCTTTTCCGGGTTAAGAATATTAAGAAGGTTTGCCAATCCGATACCCAGGTAATAACCGGCTTTTTGGTAGCTCTCAATTGCGAATTTGTCTCCTTCGCGAGCAGCGATGCCAACCTCTTTCGCGCCCCTGACTTTTTTGCAGGATTTCTCGCGATAAAACCCGGCAATCGCCGTTCCTGAGGCATAAGCCTCAAGACACCCTCGCTTCCCGCATGCGCATTTCTTCCCCTCAGGAACAATGCTGATGTGCCCGATCTCTCCGGCGACCGAGCCCGCTCCTTCCAGGAGCTGCCCCTTCACGATAAGGCCTCCCCCGACGCCCGTACTGACTGTCATATAAATAAGATTTTCACATCCCTTGCCGAGACCAAACTGTTGCTCTCCCAAAGCTGCGGCATTCGCATCATTCGCGAGAAAAACCGGAAGGCCCGTAGCCGTCTGAAGAAATCGTCGCAAGGGGACACCCGCCCATCCGGGAAGATTGGGAGAACGCGGAAGCGTTCCTTTTTTGGAATTGACCGCACCCGGACATCCGACACCAATGCCCAGGATCTTTTTGGGAGAGATCCCGGACCGCAGGATCAAGGCCCTGAGATTGGCAATAAGCTCTTTTACGCAAGCACGCGTCCCGTTTCCGGTCCGTGTAAGGATTTCCCTTCGAGCGAGAATCTTTCCCTTGTCAGTTCCAAGAACAAGAGAGATCTTCGTCCCGCCAATATCAATACCGATGGCAAGCTTTTTCAAATGAGGCCCCATTTTACCTTGAAAAATAAAAGGGGCTGTCATGACTCGCCTTTATAAAATAACCTGAAGCCATGACAGTCCAAATGATCCGTCAAGAAAAGAATAAAAATTTGGGCAGGGAGGGAATTGAACCCCCGACACAGGGATTTTCAGTCCCTTGCTCTACCGACTGAGCTACCTGCCCAAGAATGGGGATATGGTAGGATGACCACAAACCTTTGTCGAGTTGTTTATCAACAGGGCTGGGATTATAAAGCAGCTGCGGGTAATGTCAAAGATTTTACTTTGTCCATTTTCCTTTTTTTACTAGTGGCCGGAGTGGTAGGGCTGCCGGTGAAGAATGGTCAGCGCGCGATAGATCTGTTCGGCCGCGACAACAGAAGCGAGTTCGTGGGGAAGGGTCATCGGGCCGAAACTCCAGCGAAGACCGGGAGCCATGGCCTCCAGTTCCCCCGGAGTGAACCCCTCGGGTCCTCCGATCACGACTTGAAGCTCCTGAACTCCGGAATTCATGACCTTTTGAAGTTCCCGTGCCAAAGCCTCCGAGCTGAATGCCCGGCTCCCCTTTTCCCTTTCACATACCCAGACACAGCATCGGCGCTTCGAAAGAAAGGGCCCGGCCTCGCAAGGCATAAAATGAGCGATCCTTCCCACGTAATCGCTCAAAAGCGCGTAAGCCCCGGGAGACTTGAAACATTTCCGTGAGGGTTGCGCATTCTTCATCCACCCTAGCGAAAATCGCATCTTCATGAACTGGATCCCTTCGTGAAAGAAAGTCTTTTGTATTGCAGCATTATAAGCGCAGCATTCCGCCCCGCCAGGTGCTTTTTCTTATTTTTCTTTTCTCGGCGGTCCCAACACCTGTCGTCCCGCCGTTGGCGGGTGGGAGCCGCCCTTCTCGATCCTTTAAAAAAAACAAAAGACAAGGCGCCACGGAGCGGGTACGATTAGGCCATGCTCTCAAAAAAATCCATTAAAATAGAACATATTTTTCTTGACCGGACCGCCAAGGCCGCCCCCCTCACCCGGCGTATCTTGACGGAACTTAAAGGAATCCCGGTTAAGCTTGTCACTGACAAACAAGCCTTTCTCCGGGACATCGCCAACACCCCGCTCAGTGCCGGCAAGAAAAGTCTTTGGATCACCCGTTTTAAAGGCGACTTTCTCAAGCCTTGCCCCGCCACGGGGACCGAATATCTTTGCTGCGGTTACTGGGTCCTGAACGCCCAGACCCACTGCCCGCTCGACTGTACTTACTGTATTCTCCAAAACTATCTGAACGTCCCCCTGATCACCGTCTATGTGAACACACGGAACATTGCACGAGAGATCGATAAACTCCTCACCCGCCAGCCAGACCGGCTGTTCCGGATGGGAACGGGAGAACTCACCGACAGCCTCGCCTTCGATCCTGTCACCCATTTTAACGAACACCTGATCCGCCACGCGCTCAAAAGAAAAATGGTCCTTGAGATCAAGACCAAGACCGGTCTTATAAATCATCTTCCCGACATCCCGAAACGCAACGTCCTCATTTCCTGGTCGCTCAATCCGGAGGATTTCATCAAAACCCAGGAATTCAAAAGCGCACCTCTGCAGGCACGCCTGCAGGCGGCATTACGCGCTGTTAGGAAGGGCTACCGCCTTGGTTTTCATTTCGATCCCCTTCTTCTCCTCCCGGGCTGGGGGAAAAAATACAGCGAACTCCTGGAACAACTGACGTCAAAAATCCCGGAGAGCGAGGTGATGTGGATCAGCCTCGGGAGCCTCCGTTTTCCTCCGGCTCTCAAAAAGACGATTGAGGAGCGTTTCCCGAAGTCCATGATCACGGCCTCAGAATTCGTCAAGGGCTTGGACGGCAAGATGCGATATTTCCGGCCGGAACGCGTCAGACTTTACCGGCATGTTTACTCGGAGATCCGGAAAAAATGGAAGGATGTTTTTATTTATTTCTGCATGGAAAACAAAACCGTCTGGAACGAGGTCATGGGATTTTCACCCGAAAGGAACGATCACCTGGACTATCTATTCCATGAAAATCTCGCAAGGCGATTCCCCGACCTGAAACTGCCTGCCGCAGAGCTAACTTCCTACCCCCACACCTAAGACAGCGGGGTTCCTCCGACGCAACCCTCTGCCGCAGCTAGCCCAGCCTCCGCACCGCTTACCAGCGCTCCCGACTGATCGATACAATAGGATCGAACCCCCGTGGTCCCCGGCGTTACCGGATTAGCTTCGATAGCATAAGTAGCGTGGCTATCGGCTACTTGATAAACAAAACTATATCCACTCTTACCCACGGGATTCAGCCAGGAACCATTGATGTAGCTTTGAGTCACAAGCGTATCAATATCCGGCGAATAGCTGGGAGGCTTTAAAAATGAACGGTAAGATTCACTTGCCGTACTGAAAGCCCGGAGCTCTGCGCGAATAGCCCCCTCATTCACATTCATTCTGACCCGCAAAGAATTCGGGATAGCAATCGCCGCCAAAACCCCGATGACCGCAACCACGATCATGATCTCGACCAGAGTAAATCCCCCGCCAGGGGTCCCTATTCGACGGGCTAACGTTTTCATTTTGTTAAAATTCAGGGAGAGCCCCCTCACGATAGTTAAAAAACCAAAAACTCTTTTTCCAATCCTCGTGGACCTTTATCTCCCCCGAAGCGAACGGGCGAGACATTTCAAAACATCGATCTGCGTCACAATCCCGACAAGAATACCGTCTGAAGAAACAATAGGAACGCATCCGAACTTATCCCGAACCATGATATCAACCACATGGCCCAGAGTATCTTCCGGCCCGAGCACGACAGGATCCTTGGACATGACATACTTGAGGATAAAATGGTTTAATTGTTCCTTATCAAAGACGTCTCCTTCTTCGGTTTTCCGGGGGAGCACGCACCGGAACAAATCCCTGAGAGTGAACATGCCGACCACGCGTTTTTGATCGTCAATCACCGGAAGATGCCGGATCCCGTGATGACGGAACTTAGCTTCCACCTCGCCGAGCGATTCATCCATGCGGGCTGAAAAAACATGCGTCACCATGATTTCCTTAAGAAGAAGATCTCTCACTGGGGCTCCAGATGCATCTGCGTATCCATGGTTTGCTGCATAAGTTTTTCTATCTGATCGAGAAGTTCAAGTGCAGTTTTGTTCTTGGGCTCGAGCCGAAGGACATCTTCAAGCGCCTTTTTCGCCCCCGCAGGATTCCTCATGCCGATATAGGCCATTGCGAGCCCGGTATGGCATTCCATGTTGCTCCAATCCTTGGCGATCCCCATCTGGAACTCTTGTTCTGCAGCGGTATAATTTTTCAATTGGATCAAGATATGTCCCGTGTTCTGATAGAACCTGGCCGCCGTCTTGTTATCCTTCGCGTACCGCAATCCCTCCCGGAGCAAAGGAAGCGACTGATTAAAATCTCCCTTTTGCATAAAAGCCACCGCAAGCGTTCCATAGACGTCCGCATCGTCTTTCTGGACCTTAAGGATCGTTGCCAGCTCCGCGATGCAATTGTCCCACTGGCCCGCCTCAAAATACATTTGTCCCAATCCCCTCAAACAATCCACGCTCGGACTGGTGGCGCACGCGGCCTTAAAATGTTCTATCGCCTTATCCGTCCGTTTAGTCTGGTAATAAATCTTGGCCAAATAATTATGAGCGCGTACGTTCTCGGGGCTGCCATTGGGCGCTTTTTGAAGAGCCCTCTCAAAATAGCGCTGGCTTTCCCCAAGCCGGTTGGCCTCATAATACGCGACCCCAAGATCTCCTAAGAGACTCAGATTTTCGGGATCCTGATAGAGAAGCGATTCAAAGTTCCTTATCGCTTCGGATATCCGCCCCATTTTCAATTGAACGCCCGCAAGCTGCCGTTTGAGATTTTTATCTTTCGGATTGAGTGCCAAAGCCCGGGAATAAGCATTCTGCGCCGCGCTGAAGTTATTCTGGGCCATGAAAACTCCCCCCAACGCTGCCAAAGCATTGAGCTGATCCGCTTTCTGGCTTGGGAAACGGAGTCCCTGCACGGCATGACTCAATTCTTTAACGGCATTCTGCTGGTCCCCCACTTGGTAATAAATCATACCGAGATCATAATGGATATTCGGATATCCCGGAAGGATGGCCGCGGCCCTTTTCCACATTTTGAGAGTGTCTTCATATTGTTTGAGGTTCAGATAAAGAACCCCGACCATATAATAAAAATCGAAGGGTTGGTCCTTCATCGCAAGTTTCAGGTAAGACCCCAAGAGGCGCTGGACCGAGACCTTGGGAAGGGCTTCAACCCCATGCCGGAAATCTATGGAGCGGGTTCCTGTAATGATGTCATGGTTCTCGGGATCGAACCGCGCGGGGAGCTGTTTTCTGATGATGGGAAACATGATGCTGGAAGGATCTTTCGTGTGAACGGCCCCGAACAGATGTCCCAGTTCATGCGTCAGAACCGTCTGTTCCTGAATGCGATAAAGATGATTCATGGGGTAACGCAAAACAAGGTACCCGGAGAGGATCCTGGCTTGTCCGATGGTGTCGGGATCGCGTACGACACCCCCCGCGACTCCTTGCACAGTCGTCAACCCGATCACGATATCCACGTCGCCGGGAGGGAACTTGGAAATGAGATCTTCCAAAAGGACCCGCGGCTCATCTTTTTCATTAACTCCGGGCCACACCTTATACCTCACAAGAACGAGCTGGATCTTAAATTCGCTTTCAAAGATCCTTGAGGCGTAGGTAAGACGCTGCTGAAACTCGGACTTCCAATTCGGTTGCGCGCGGAACCCCGACGACACAACGACCTCCACCCGGACCTTCCGGACAGGAACTGCCGCAGACACGGGAAAGATCCAAGTGTTGCAAACTACGGTGAAAGCCAGAAAAAAGATCCACGCTCTCTTCATGATCTCACGCGGTTAAAAAAAAGCACCAGGAGCGCCATAAAAAAATCACGCGCCTTGATCTTTTTACCCTCGCTTGCCGTCCGGCCGCTGTAACGAATCGGAAATTCCGTGATCCGGACATTTTTTTTAGCAAGCTTCGCGGTGATCTCGGGCTCAAAATCAAAACGCCGCGCGATCAGTTGAAGCGATCTCATGAGCCCCGCGGGAATGATCTTATAGCAGGTTTCCATATCGGTCAGGTGAGTCCCAAAAAGCAGATTGGTAAGCCCTGTCAGAAAGCAGTTGGCGAGATAATTCGCAAAAGCCATGCCCCGGGGGCGGCCCCCCCCCAGAAAGCGGCTTCCGTAAACCACCTCCGCTTTTCCCTCTAGTAAGGGAACCAAAAGGCCGGGCAATTCAGCCGGATCATATTCAAAATCCGCATCCTGCACGACGATCACATCCCCTTGAGCTTTTTCAAGTCCCCGGAGAATGCTATAACCTTTACCGCGGTTCACGTCGTTCCGGAGCACCGTGATCCGGCCCATCGTATCCTGCTGATCCAAGAGACGCGCTATCTCGTAGGTCCTGTCACGACTGTGGTCATCCACCAGAACGATCTCATAAGGGATCGGGAAAGAAACCTTCAGGATATTCTCAACCAATTTCTGCAAGGTCGGAGCTTCATTATAAGCAGGAATGATGATCGAAAGCTTTTTCATTGTTTCCTATATCGTCCTTTTTCAGATGCACTAAACCGCCCAAGAATGGGCCTCCCTAAACGGCGTCTCCCGATCCCGTATTTTCGTAATCATAATTCTGGTATATACTACCTACCGCTTATGAAAAACACAACTTCTGTCACCGTGAAACCGCCGCAATTCACTCCCTCTGGAATTATTTCCGTCCTTTTCTTTATAGCCCTCTTCGGGATCGTCCTGACCTCAAAACTTCCGACTGCTACCGGCCCGGTTCTTTTTTTGAAAAAGGAGTTTTTGGCAGGCCGTGAATCACTTTTTCGCTTTCAAGATACGGGTCTCCCTTACGCCCCCTTTGAGGCCTATGTTCCCAAGAAGGGCATTATAAGTTTTCTGACGGATAAGCCTTACGATCCGTTTAAAATGGCGGCAGAACAGTTGCAAGCCGCCCAGGGCCGCCTGATACCGTTGCTTCTCAACTCCGCGCCAGTCGAGCCCACGGCGATCTTATTCTGTTCCCGCGATGAGATTGCCGTGGCCCGGATACAAGAGACGGGTTACAAGCCGGTAGCCGCCCTTGGAAATGGGAAAATGATGGCGGAAAAAAAGACATGACGTCCCTCTCGCCTCTTTTGATCCCTGCCGCCTTGGGTTATAGCGTGCTGGCCCTTCTTCTCCGGAACACGCCACTCCGCGGGAAGAACCTGTTTCTTATGGCAGCATCGATCCCCACGGGATTCGGGATCTGCTCACTGATTCTCTTTTTTTCTATATGGATTATCCCTTCCAAGGCCATGCCTATTTCTTTAACTTCGGGGATTGGACTCACGCTATTCCTCGGAGGCTTTCTCCTCTGGAAAAATTCCACGGAGATATCGCGCGCAAAAACTCCTACTCCCTCGCCCGGTGTTGAGCTCTTCCGGCAGAAACTCTTTGACGCCGTCCCTAAAAATAAAAGAACCGTCCTGAAGTCTGTTTTTCTGGCCATCAGCTGCTTGATCTTCCTCATCACCTTATGGAATGTGATCCATTTTTTTCTTCTTTCCGTATCGGCCAATATTACGGGAGGATGGGACGCCCGTTATATGTGGTCGCTTAAAGCCAAGTTCCTGTTCCGCTCCCCCGAAGCCTGGCAAGGGATGTTCTCACCCGTCATCTCCTGGTCTCATGGTGACTACCCCCTCCTCTGGCCTGGCACTTTGGCCTGGGGCTGGAATTGGCTGGGCCATGAATCTTTTCTTTGGCCACCTTGGGCTTCCCTATGCTTTTATATTTCGTCCGTCCTGATCCTGGTCTGGTATCTCCGAACACAGGTTTCCCCGCTTGCGGGCTGGTGGGGCGGAACATTTTTCCTCTTACTCATCCCCCCACTTTTCTGGAGTATTTCCCTTTACACGGATCTTCCTCTGGCATTCTTCATGACGGCTTCGACGTTAATGCTGCTTGTCGCGCTTCGCGCCGGTCAGGCGAAGTTATTCATGGTTTCCGGGCTCATGGCGGGCCTCGCAGCCTGGACCAAAAATGAGGGCATGCAGTTCCTGGCAGTCCTAAGCGTGCTTCTTGGAGGTTTGACGTTCCTCAAAAGGCAGCGGACTTCCTCCCAAACCAGGCTCGGACTGCTTTCTTTTTTAGGAGGGATTTGTTTACCGCTTATCACGGTTATGATTTTAAAAATATTTTTTGGGAAATCCGGTGAGTACCTTGGCTCAGGACGTTCGATAGGCGAAATCTGCAGAACGATCTTTTCGCAAAGATCGGACATCTCATTGATCCTTCGCTCTTTTGCAATCCATGGAAGGAATTTCGCGAGCTGGAAGGGACTTTGGTGTTTCTTTTCCTTTGCGGGGATTGTGTGGTTCTTTAAAAAAAACAGGAACGGCTTTTCCGGAATAATTCCCGTTCTGATCCTTCTGCTCAACTCGGGTTATGCGCTGGCCTTTCTCATTTCACCCGCCAATCTCTCCTGGCATTTAGCAACCGCCTTCCAGCGGTTGCTCGTCCATACCGCCCCGCTGGCACTGGTCTTCAGTTTTGAAATGCTAACATTCCGAACCCGCGCTCCGGAGAAGCAAGGCGGGCAGACCGCCTAAAAAGCGGCCTGCCCGGTCTGAAACTCTTTTAGAATTTTGAAACCCTTTGACTACGCCCCGCCACGCGCGGCCAGTTCACGCCGCGTGCGATTCTGATCAAAACCCTGCTGTCCCAGAGTCTTCAATGCCAAAGCATCTTTATTCTCACCGTTGTAAAAATCATATTCCATGATGGCCAGGATCCTGAGCATCGTCGTGATATCCAGATTGACGACCATGGGATTGGTCCGGAGGGTTTCATCGATTTTTCCCGCATAGAATTCCGAGTTGTTCAGGAGGGCGACATTGTCCCGATTTTTGAAAAGGAGGATTACCCCGTCTATGGCGGCTTTCCTTTCTACCATGTTCATGCGTTCCCACAGGGACATATTCCGGCTCAGCTGGCTCATCAGTTCCGGAAAAGCCATTCCCACTCCCGGCCTATCCGAAAGAGAAGCTTTCCCGCTTCTGTTGCTCAAAAATCCATAACACAACCCTACGATCAAAACACCCGCCACAGCCAGCGCGGCCCACCCTATACGCTTGTCCATATTTCTCCTTTTTTTTGAGGTTTTGCTTCGGTGAAGATTACATATATTGCTTTAAAACGGTTATAGCTTCGAGAATCTGCCTGTCCACTCCGGGCGTCCCGTCCGGACTATTCGCGACATCGCGGTCCGGCGTCAGGCCGACCATGTCAATAACCCTCCCGGAAGGGGTTGCGTATCTTGCCGTGGTCAACTTCATAGCGCTCTTGTCATCAAAAGGAACCACGGACTGCACCGAACCTTTTCCGAAAGTTTTAACGCCGATGAGCGTCGCGCGTTTATGGTCCTGCATCGCACCTGAAAAAACCTCCGAGGCGCTGGCACTATATCCATTCACCAGGATGACAAGCTCAATATTAACGTAATTTCCATTTTCAGACACGAAATATTCTTTGCGCTGCTCGGCGATCTTGCTCTGAACGGAAACGATCTTCTTTCCTTTCGGCAAGAAACGTTCCGCAAGCGCTACCGCCTGTGTTAACAAACCGCCGTCATTATTCCGCAGATCAATGACCAAGGCTTTCATCCCCTGCTTCTTCAGATCTTTGAGAGCTTTATCAGCCTGGGAACTTGTGTTGTCCTGCCATCCGGACAAGCGGAAGTAGGCCGCCGCCTTCCCTATCATGCGGACATCCTGAACGGACTGGATCTCAATCTTTTGGCGCAGGATCTTGATGTCCAAAGTCTGCATGGAAGGAGGACGCAAAAGAGACACGACCACAGGCGTGTCCACGTCCCCACGCAGGAGGGCGGAAACATCTCCGACAACCTTTTTCTCAAGAGAAACTCCGTCAACTTTTAAAAGGATATCTCCCTGAAGGAGACCTGCTTTTTGAGCGGGTTTTCCTGGCTCCACGGCCTTGATCACCACTTGTCCGTTGATCATCTCGAGAAGCGCTCCGATCCCCGCGTATTCACCCTTGATCTGAATTTGGAGAAGATTGAAACGTCCGGGTTCAATGAATTCTGAAAACCGGTCCAGAGAACCCAGCATGCCTTTCATGGCTTTGTAAAGAAGATCCCGGGGAGTCACATCACCGACATAAGCCTCTGAGATCACACCCACACCCTTGGAGAAAAGCTTCAGTTCCTCAATGATCCATCCTTCCCCTTCCGCGAAAACAGCCGTAAGAGGAAGCACCAAAACCAAAAGCAGCACTAAGATAAAGAAACGCCGAAAGATTCTTCCCACCGTCTGATGACTCCTTTTTCGTCGAAGATCACAACGACCCTTAACGATTGTGTTTTGTATTTCAGCCGGGCTATCACCTGCGCGCTAAAAACATGGGATTTAACTGTCAGCATCCCCGCCCTGGCCACCGATTCGAAATTCGCGCGCTCATTATCATTTAAATAGCTTCCATTAGCAAGCAACTGAACGACTGTGGAAAGATCGTCAAAAACCTGGTCATCCTCAGTCCCTTCGATTCCATCTCGCCCGGCCCGGTAAGCCATGATCCTGTCGCAAAGGGACGGAAGAAAACCAAGCGCCTCAAGTACTATCCTGGAGGCTGTGTTCAAATTCACCTGTCCGGAACCCTCCAAAGTTACGTAAGGCCGGATCCTTTGATAGATCTCCGGTTTAAACCCTTTAACCCACTGAATCTCTGCCAAAGTAGTGACTTTCCCATTCCGGGGGAGATACCCTGGGCTTAGGTCCTTATAATAGCGGCGTTCCGCGCCATAAGTAAAAGTGTCGTCATCTTCGTCCTCCCAATCCCGGATCGAATCGACCAATCCCTGAGCGTCATCTTTACTCAGGGAAGCCGCTTCTGTGAAAAGTCTCACCACAACTTCCGGCGATTTGATAAGGTTGATATTGATCTTCCGGTCCTCATCAATAAGACCGTACTGACGGCCTTCTCCCGGATTAAGCTGCTGCCCCGTGGAGATCTCCGGATCATAAAAAACAGAAAAGAAACCATCCCCCACGTCGACTTCCTTGAACACGGCTTCATTCCGGCTCCAGCCTTGATTCAAGCCATCAAAAGAAAGCGGCCTCGCCCGCGATTTTAAAAGCACATAGATCGCTTTTTGAACGCCGGCTTCCCCGACCAGCCGCAGTTTCTGGCGCGCGTCCAAACGCGACAGAACCTGAAACCTCTGCCGCATGGCGTATCCCACCGTAAGGGTGAACATCGTGATCAGAATAAGCACAAAAAAAGAAACGATCAAAATGCTTCCCGTTGGCTCTTTCGGATCTTTAAAAACGAAGCGTGCCTGCAAGCTACCCCCCTTCCTTTACTTTACCGGAAACTGCCTATGGATAGGGCGTTCAAACGATTCTTCCCTGGGAAGACGCTTTGCTGTTTTTCTTTGTACTGAGCTCTTGGAGAACCGTAACCTGGGCCGAGAGCTTGTCGACTTTCGCGGAGAGCTGGTCCATTTTTGAAGAAAGTTGATCAAAGTAACGCTTCATGTACTTATCCAGGCCTTCGGGCTCATAGACTCCGCTGATATTTTCCATTTTTCTGTCTTGGGCAATATTCCATGCCACGCCCAGTTTACGAACCGAGGCATCTTTGTCGGAAGCCTCCATGACCGCCGCCGCTGAGGGAGACAAACTCCCCAACATAAAAAAAAACAAAAAAACTGCCACTATTTTTTGAGTCGTCATCGCAACCCTCCTTTGAGTATGGTTATCTATCGGCATTCCGGAAAATCGATTTATCGCCCGAGGTCCTGATCGCGGAGCTTTTCCCGGTCAAGTTCAAAAACACGGATCACGGTCCCCCCTTTCAAAGTTCCCCGGCTCACAAACGGCTTAAAAAGCGACAGGCCCTGTCCCTTCAGGTAATAAAGCCGGAACAGAAGCGAACGCATGAGCCGCGCATCCGCGAGAACGGCATAAAAAGACCCCTGGTCTTCAAAAAACAGTGCCGAAATATCAAGAACAGCCCCTTGAGAAACCTTCTCCTTGAACTGCTCATTTTCAAGATAGAACAAACTGGCGGGAGCACCACGGAGGTTCTTTTCCGGCATGACAAGCATGGCTTCTTTTGAAGACAGATTCACGCGGAGACCGTTCGTAAATGAAATAACATCCCCTTCCTTATGGGAAAGACCGGCAACGGGCGTATACTTCAGCCATTTTCCGGAAGTCTGGATCAAGTCCAGAACATAACGTTTTGCGGAATCCCCCTCAAGCATTCCCACGGAGTCACGGAGGCTTCTTCTTTTTTTGGCCTGAAGGCTTGCGGCTTTCCTGAAATCCCAGTTCGCAACGACCGTGACGGCAAGATTTTGCTCCACAAGATCATTGTAGACCAACACATAGGATGGCGGCAGATCTCCCCGTCCATGGGTCTTGTCCAGGAACTCTTCTTTTTGCCGCACAGTCCAGGCAGACGATAAGACGCGCGATGCCTCGGCGCGACTAAGACGCGCCACCTTCAGGATCAGATCCACGGCGTCTGGAAGTTCCATACCCCACTGTTCAAGAAGATCGGGGGCATCCTCTCCGCTTGTGTTGATCATCCTCAGGATCCCCGCGGCTTCCCGCTCATCCGCCGCGATCAAAACTTTGGACATCCAGTAGGTCATGTGCAAATGCTGGGTGCCACCATCGAGAACGACGCGGCGGTGCGCGATCCCGGTAACAAAATACCCGGGCGGCCACCAACCATCCACGATCGCGTCCTCAGGAGTTTTAGCTTTCACTTCTTTTAAGGATTCATACCAGACATCATCCATGATCGGACGCATCCCCATCGCAACGATATGCGCGGATATCAAAAGAAGAGGCCCCACCAGAAACATGACCAGGCAAGCTGCAAGGACGCGTGCCCCCCCCACATTCCTCTCGAGACCGCCTGGAAGGATCCTCGGGAAAGCCCCTTGTGCCCATGCCATAAAGCGCGTTACCGCAAAACCGGCAAAGATCGCAAGCGGCAAGACAAAGAGCACCGAGAAGCGCTCCGTTTTAATGGAAAGCGCCAGAATGGGCGCCGCAAAGCAAAGGAAAAAAAAGAACCGGAACCGCTCGGCCGGTTCCTTCCGTTTAAAGACATAAAATCCCTCCCACAGAAGACCCGCCACAGCGATCGCGAAAATCACGTAATTCCCCGTCAAAAAAATAAGTTTTGGGAGCGTGATGCTTCCCGCCTCCCCGACGGTCATAAAGATGTTGGGCCAGAGATCAAAACTCGCCAGAGAGAATTTATTGATAGCGAACCAGCCGCGGTTAAGCGAAGCCATCAAGACTCCGGGGCTCAAAAAAACAGCCGCAACGCTCAGCCAACCCAAGACATAAATCCCGCCGAAGCGAAACATCGTTTTCGCGAGATCCGAGTTCACGGGCCTTTGGAAAATCCACAGCCCTGCTAAACCGCCGAGAATGCACGCAGGAGCCAGAACGCCTATGAAGGCCCATCCCGGCCAGAACATAGAATAAAGCCCCGTCATGAACGAAGCGCCCAAAACCCCAGGCCAAAACCACTTCCGGTCTTGAAGTCCCTGAAATATAAACGCCAGAATGAGTATAGGAAAAATATAGTTGTAAGGATCTGTATCGTACCAGCCCAACATGCTTCGCTGTATAAAGATGGGAGAAAAAGAGATGATGGCCACGCCAACAACGCTCCCAATAAAAGGGAATTTGAGAACCTTACCAAGCCACGCGTACATCGGAAGGATCAACAAAACCAAAAGCAGCGGAAAAAACCCGAGAGTCTTCATCAGGGATGCCTGAGGCACGAAGAACCGGACGAGCTTGTACCAATAAAGCCCCAGATAGGGATGAAAAAGGATCTCCGTCCAGTGTCCGTGGGGAGCCTGCCGGAGCGGCTCGAGATATTTCCCGTCACGACGGACATCGGCGATCCGTCCTGTCTCAAGCAACTTTTCCGTCTGCCCAAAAAAATAGTAAGGGTCCGCCTCCATCAGATAATGGTAACCTCCACCGCTTCTGGACAGGCTGATATTCGAAAGGGTGCTTTTCAGTGTCGCTTCATAATTGGCACGGTCCTCGGTCTTGAGTCTTTGGGTCTGAAGCTCCACCAGCTTCTCCCGTTCGGAGGGCGGGATCTGCGGAAATTGCCGTTGAAGGGAAGCGCGGACCTGGTCCCTGATGCCTCCCTCGACGATCTGTCGGGCCAGGGAAGCCGAAGGACGAATCAGTTCAGCAGGGCCGCCATGGAGAGAATACGTGCGGAAATAGACCGCCAGGAAAGCGATGACAAGAAAAACCAAAGTTTGTATCAGAAAAAGAGCTTTACGCTTCGGGCAGTGCATGATCGGAACAGAGTTCCCTTCTTTAAAAATCTTTGTCTTCCCCAGGTTCTATAGCATAATAGACTAAAATAAGTCTTCTATGGAACCTAAAATTCTTATCATCATTCCGGCTTTTAATGAGTCGGGATCCATCGCAAAACTCATCCAGCGGATTCGAGTCTCGATCCCGCGGGCTGATCTTGTCGTTATCAATGACGGCTCCTCCGATAACACCGAAGAAATCGCCCTAAAAGCCGGCGCTCCCGTGGCCAGTCTTCCCTGCAATCTCGGGATCGGCGGAAGCGTTCAAACAGGCTACCAGATCGCTTTTGAAAATGGTTATGACGTCGCAGTTCAGATCGATGGCGACGGCCAGCATGACCCCTCTTATGTCACCGCTCTGATCCAGCCGATCCTTGAGGACCGCCTGGATCTTTGTATCGGAAGCCGTTTTCTGAATCCGAATTCAGAGAGTTTCAGATCCACTTTCCTCAGGCGCTTTGGGATCCTTTTTTTTTGCCGGCTCCTGGGACTACTGACGGGACTCCATGTAACGGATCCCACCTCGGGATTCCGCGCGACAGGGAAAACACTCATCCGGGCTTTCGCTCTTTATTATCCCGTGGATTTTCCAGAACCCGAAGCGATCAAGATCGCCCAACGCCACAGCGCAAGGGTGGGCGAGATCCCCGTCCTCATGCATGAGCGTCAAGGAGGCCGGTCCTCCATACGCTATTTCGCAACCCTTTACTATATGATCAAAGTCACGCTCGCTATCTTGATCGACATGCTCAAAAAAAACAATTAGGAGGTTTTTGATGCACCCAAAAATGTTCGCTCTCATCATGACATCCTTTATCCTGCTCTCGGTCATCAATCTCATCCGCCGTCAGAAAATGACCTTCAAATACGCCCTCGCCTGGCTTGTCTCCAGCGTCCTGGTCATCATTTTCACCATCCAGGACCGCTGGATCAAAGCGCTTGCCGAATGGGCCGGTTTCGCGCTGACGAGTAATTTTATTTTCTTCCTTCTGCTGATCTTTGTAATATTTTTCAGTCTTCTTCTGACGCTCCACATCAATGAGCAGAACAGCAGGACAGAATCCCTGGCCCAGGCCATCGCCAAACTGGATCATCGCCTCAAAAAGCTCGAGAAAGAGGATAGGGACAAAGGGCGATAAAGACTGGGAATGAAATTCCACCCCGAGCCTGATCTTAATTCAGCTGAAAGGGATTGCTGTTCGTTGTGGGGTTGATATTTTCTGAAGATACGGTAGCGGAAGTCTCTTCGGGAAATAAGCCGGGATCCTGAGACTCTTCCCCCGAACCAGGTGCCGGAGCCTCAGCGGGGGCTTCTTCCTTTTGGAGTTGTGAGATTTCCCCTCCTCGCATCACCAACTCTATATAGGAAGCAAGATCTTCCCTGCCCATGGTCCGGAGCTTGGATATGGACTGTAACGCCATCGGTGCTTTTCCCATCTGGATATAGGACAGACCAAGAGCGTAGTAGGCCTCGGCAAAATTAGGAAAATGCTCGAGCGTCTTCTGGAAATATTCCGCGGCCTCTTGAGGCTTTTGCTGTGTTGTCAGCGTAAACCAACCAAGGCCAAAATAGGCTTTAAAATATTGGGGATCCACTTCCAACGTTTTTCTGAAATATTTCACCGCAAGCTCCGGCTGGTTGGCAGGGCCCGCGTAGGTCGAAGCCAGATTAAAAAGAGCTTCTGTGAAGTTCGGATCGATCCGAAGGGCCTGTTCGAAGGATCCGAGGGCGCTTTGGATCGATTGGTTTTGCTGCAGGTAGATCGTCCCCAGAAGATTATAGATCATCGCCTGGTTCGGATCCTCATCCAGGGATGTCTTCAGTACGGCGATCGATCCATCGTAATCCCCCTTATTAAACAGATCCATGGCACGCTGATACTCATCATGATTGATAGCGGCAAATAACAAGTGGCAGGAAACAAGACAAAGCGTCGCGATCAGGGCAAATATCTTCACGTCACACAGTCTCTGGGGTTTGCATGTCATCGATTTTCTCGGAAGTGATCAAAATGCGCGCAATATCGAGAGTGCATTTGACGATTTCAGAACCCTTGGATTTCGGCCCCATGGTATAGCGTTCGACCTGAAAAAGATAATCGGACTGTTCCAGAAGATTAATAAAAGAAAGAACGTTCCCAAGCTTCCCCTCACAGTCAATGCTGGTCTTATAGACCCGGAAATTCGGTTTCTCTTCAACAGCCCCAGGCCGGGTATTGGTCACCGTCACCGACTGCTGGCCCGCAATGGTTTCTATCTTCTTAAGAAGCGCCGCGACGATCTGCTCCTGTGTCATTTCCCCCGTATCAAGGTAAGTGCTGTATTTAGCATACTCTTGAAAGATCCCGTCCCGAAAGGAAACCACCCGTTTGCTGCGCCTGAGACTTTCGGTCTGCGCTTTTGCCTCAGCCTTCAGATATTCCATCTGCGAGGTAAAAGGACCGATCATAAGCCTGTCCATGACGGCAAGAGCAACAAAGGTCGCCGCCACAATGAAGAGGACCCTGCTTTTCCCGCTCAGTTTGGAAAAGATCTCCTCAATATCGAATTTAACTTCTTTTTTACCTTTTGCCATAGCCGTCAAAACCCCTTCGCAAGAACGCACTCGATCACAAAATCCGCGACATCGTCTTTGCCTTCCTTGCGCGACTTTGTTTCTTTGGTCTCGACTTTGCTGAAATAATTGGACTGCATAAGCTGCGTCACAAAGGCGAAAACACGCGACATAGAAGCCGCCGTCCCCGCGATTGAAACATTCCCTTCGCTGCTGTAATTGACCTGGGAAAGATAGAGGTCATCCCCGATGAAACCGTTGATCACGTTGAGCACGGTAAGCTCTTTTCCACGGCTCTCGATCAGCTTCTTCACGATCCTGTTTTTAGTGGACACGATCTCCAAGCGTTTGGCCTCTTCCCCGAATTTCTGACTGACCACATCCAGCTTCTGGTTGACGATCTTCCTGAAATAGATCTTGCTGCCCATGATCAGGCTCGCCAAAAGAAAGACCGCCATGATCAGGATCCCGAGTCCGAGGATATCACGGCTCGATTCCCGGACACGTCGCCGGAGTTTCAGTTCCGGGAGAAGCAGGTTGACCTTCGCGTGCTCCGAATGCGCCAAGACAGCAAAGATCTCAAAGAAAGAAAATTGCGGAGCTCTCTGAACGATTCCCATGACGGATTCGCTGACATTGAAATACCTGCGGTAATCAAAACTTGAAACCTCGATCATTCCTCCCGAAGCAGGGTCGGCTTTCCTGAACTCTGCCGCAAGAACGTCACTGCTTTCCGTAAAGCCCGTCACCCACAACCGCTGGACTTGTTGCCCCACGCCTTGATCATGGTACGCGCTTATGGAGCGATTGAGTTCCTGCATGAAATCACCGCGGATCTGGTCAGGATTCTTTTTCAAAGCCATCGCCCCAAGGGGAATATTACGGACAAAAACGACCTGAGTTCCGTCGATCACCGTCAGCTCCGAATATTCCTCTCCGATATGCAGTCCTCCGAGAGCTCCTTGGGCGGGCGAACCTTTTGAAGCCTCGATGTAAGTCATTGCCATGCAATCAGAGGCGACAAGTACTTTCTCTGTCTGAAAACGTGCCGCTTGAAAAATCACGGCCAGGCGGTCCGCAATGCTCCGGTTAACGATAAAAAGGAGAACGCTTGTAAAGTGCTGCACCAAGGACTCCAGACAAACAAAGTCGATCACAATCTCATCACGCCCGTAAGGCGTGAACCGGCCGGCCTGGAGATCGATGATCTTTGAAACCTCTTCTTTTTCCGTCGAAGGAATGTCCACGTTCTTGAAGATGAACTGTTTGGAAGAGATCAGACAAAGCACCTGAGTGGGAACGATCTTACGAGCCTGGCAATAAAGCAGCAGAAGTTGAGAGATCTCGGAATCCGATTTTTTTGTGATGTCCTCGACCGAGATGCCTTCGATGACAAAACTCCCCTGGGCCGCCCGCCCGTGGCCCATCTTGAGAGTTTCGGACCCAAGAGACACGACCAGAATCACGGAGGCTGGAGAAAATTTCAATAAATTCGAAAAACTCTTGGACTGTTTACCGGACATGTTTTTACCGATCTTATCCTTGCTTTGTTTCATTCCGGACAAGCGCCTCCGGTGGGCATCGGGATCATACGGACCCATTTATGATGATTCATCGACTGCGTCTCAATTGTAATCTTAACGGTCTCGGGAAAACAATCTTTATTCCACTGAGACACCCACCGATATTCTTTGGCTTTGACATCGTACGTGTAATATTCCAATCCGAAGGAAATTACTTTGCCCAGGATAGAATCGTAGACTTTGGGCCGTTTTTCAACGGCCGCAAGGACCTCTTCAAAAACATATTTATGAGATTCCACCGTCCCCGCTTTGGGATCAAAAACGTATTGATAATAAACAGGCACGGGTTGAACAAAAGCACGGTTCTCATCCCTGCCCAGAGTCGCAAAAAAAAGCTCCGTCCGGGTCCCTTTCATGGCCCACTTAGGGTCGCGAAAAGCATTCCGCAAACCTTCAGTCAGCTTCTCTCCCCAAAGATCAACCCTCCATTCGCCGCTGTCCCTGGAAGTCCTTGTCCAGAGACGGATCCCTTGAGAAAACGTGGCATAGATCGCCGCCCCGAGCGAAGCGGTGATGACAAGCACCACGATCATTTCAATAAATGTAAAGCCCTTACCCCTTCCAATCCGCATAAGGCACCATCAGATAAAAAGTCCGTTTTATGGAATGACCCGCACCGAGGTTTCCCCAGGTGATCGACGCCCTAGCCTCCAGCAAATGCGCCTCGGGATCCAGTTCTCGAAGCATCATGTTGTACTGATAAGTCCTGTCGCTTCCGAGCAGCACCCCGCCGTCCTGCCTTTTGTCGAATTTCTTTCCTTTTTCAAGAATCTCCCGTTGAATCTCCCAGATTTTCCCCTCAAGAAGCCGCTCCGCCTGACTCCAGTGCTCGATCACGTTTAAGGCTGAAAGAGAATGGATGAAAACGCGTTGAACCGAAATAATTCCCACCGCGAGGATCACCATACTGAGGATCAACTCGATCAGCGTGAAACCTCGGTAACCCCGGGATCGATTCATCGGTGGCAAGAGATCCTCCTATTACTTTTTGGATTCTTCCGCGGCGATCCAGTTGATAATGTCATCTTTGGAAAGCTTGGGATCTTTGCCCATGGAGGAAAGGTCGTAATCATGAGGTCTGTTCGTCCCGGGAGACTGATATTGGTAAGGACGTCCCCACGGATCCACAGGCATTTTCTCAAGGTAAGGCCCATTCCAATTCTCCGGGATAGGCGTGGTCGTAGGCTTCTGGAGAAGCGCGCCCAACCCCTGTTCGGTCGACGGCAGGAATCCGTTATCTAATTCATAAAGTTTGAGCGCCGTAGGAATATTGACCTCGATATCCGCCTTCGTGGCCGTCTGCCTGGCCTGTTCCGAGCGGCCCGAGAGTCGCGGCACCACCATCGCCGAAAGCGTCGCGATAATAATGACCACTAAAATAATTTCGATCAGTGAAAAACCCCGCGACGCCCTCTTTGAAAGTTCTTTTTTCATAGACGATCCTCCCTGTTTAAGAAATAATGGCATCCATACTAAAGACGGGAAGCAGGATCGCGATCGCCACGAGTCCCAAAGCCAATCCGATCACAAGGATCGTGAGGGGTTCGATAAGCTGGGTAATAGAACGCGTACGGTCCTCAACCTCCTGCTCATACCAATCCGCAATATCGCCAAACGACTGCTCCAACCGGCCGGTCTGCTCCCCGATCAAGAGAAGATGGATCGCGAAGATCGGAAAAGTTCCAAAGCTCTTGAGCGACTCGCTCAAAGTCCCTCCCTGTTCCACTTGCGCCTCAGCCTGCGAGAGATCCTCTTTCATGGCTTCATTGGAAACCGCGGGAATCCCCGTCCGAAGCGCCTTCAAGAGAGGCACTCCTCCCTTAATGAGGACTTCCATGGAACGGGCAAATACCGCAAATTGCGCCATAAAAAAAACATTCCCGACGACCGGTAAGCCCATCTTCATCCGGTCCCAGCGCAAACGGTATTCTTGGTTTTGAAGGGACCTGCGGAGCCAAATACCGAGAACCCCGGATGCCAGCAAAAGGATCAATCCATAGTGCTGGAGAAAATCGCTTACCGCGATCAGCCCCCGGGTCAAAAGAGGCAGCATTTGTCCGAGATCGGAAAAAAGCTTTGAGAATTTTGGTACGACATAGGTCAAAAGAAAGATAAAAGCGAAACCGCCGAGAAGAACAACAAAAGCGGGATAAGTCAGCGCATTCCTGACCTTCCGAAGGGTCATCGACTGTTTTTCCGAACATTCCGCCAGTCGCTGGAACGCCTCATCAAGATGCCCTGTATGCTCGCCCAATTCAACCATGGCGATCGCGAAAGAATTAAACGTCTTGGGAAACCCGGCCATCGAAACCGAAAGGGGATTTCCCTGACGAACCTGCTCCTTGAGTGCCTCGAGAACCGGCTGAAGCTTCGGGTTGGCCGATTGCTCCGCCACAAGCACCAGGGCAGGAAGAAGAGGAACACCCGACCTCAAAAGGCGGCCGAATTGCCTGTAAAAAACAGCAACGGCATGGCCTTCCCCTTTAAAGGAAGAGATCGCCGCATCGCCAAAAACATGATCCTGTTTCCCCTCGGAATTCTCCTCGATCAATTCGACGGGAACCAACCCCATTTCATTGACTTTATCGATCGCCTCATCCTTGGTTTCCGCGGAAAGGATCCCTTTGACAAGATCCAGCCCTTTTTTAGCCTGATATCTAAATTGGCGCATCGGACACCTTATTTACTTCACAAAATCTCACCAACCGATGTCTGTCCTCACTATGGATCGATAGAAAAGAGGCTCCAACACGACGAGGTTCTACAGGAATGCCGGGTGCACCCGGAGAATGGACCACCCTGAGTATTTTCACCATGGCCATACAAACTACGGGTTTACCACCATCCTGCAACATGATTTTAAGATCTAAAATACTCCCCGATTCAAACGTCCGTCCCAGCGCATAAGGCCCCGCTTCAATCCCTGTCGTGGCTTCATTGATTTTTGGATCATCGATCAAAAAATAAATTCCTCCGGCACTAAGATCGCGGGCACGCCCCTGAAACTCGAAAGCGGCCAACTTTGCCTTCGCCTGAGCGTTGAGAGGCACCGCCCCCTTGTATTCAAGGATCCTGAAAGTCACAGGAACATCACAACGAACTCTTTGAAACTTCCTTAAATTGGTAAATGGGGCTCCGGTGCCTCTGGAAGAAAGCTGCGAGGCCGCCAAAAGAGCACTCGGGATTTTTTCTGCCTTTGAAATCTCCGCGTCGCGGCCAGATCTGGCGGAGTCTCCCGCCAACAACTCGGGCCTGTCTTCTTCCGTTGTCTCCATGACTTCTTCAGGCGTCGTTACCCCCGAAAGGACCTTTTCCCATCCGCTGAACCGCAAAGAGGTCATCCCCTGTCGGGTTGCCGCGCACTTGATCGTCTCAGCCGTCATCCGCTCCATGATCAGCTTACGGATCTCTTCGGTCAGAGGCAAAAATTCATGGATCGCTACCCTGCCGCGGAAACCGGTTTGGTTGCATTGTTCGCAGCCGGTCCCGCGAAAAACACGGATATCCCCCTGAGGGATCCCGTATTCGCTCTCGATCAATTTTTTGATCTCGGGAGACACCTGGGTATCCTCGGCTTTACAATCCGGACAAATCACGCGTATCAGACGCTGGGCAACGAACGCCACAACGCTCGAAGCGATCAGGTAGGGCTCCACCCCGATATCGAGCAGCCGCGTGATGCCGCTCGCGGCGTCATTCGTGTGCAAAGTCGAGAGGATCAAATGGCCCGTCAGCGCGGCCCGGATGGCGATATCCGCCGTTTCAAGGTCCCGGACTTCTCCCACCATCATCACATCGGGGTCCTGCCGGAGCATACTCCGAAGACCGTTTGAAAAAGTCAGTCCGATCTCAGGATTGACATGGATCTGACTGATGCCCTCGAGTTCATATTCGACGGGATCTTCGATCGTGATGATCTTCCGCCCAGGCGCATTAAGCCTGTTCAGTGCCGCATAAAGTGTCGTGCTTTTCCCGCTTCCCGTCGGCCCCGTCACAAAAACGATCCCGTTATTCCGGGCCAGAAGGTCCTCAAGCAGCTTCAGATGCCGCGGTTCAAACCCCAGTTGCTCAAGTTTGAAAATATTTTTTCCGGGAAGTATACGGATGACCACGCTCTCTCCGCTTGCAGTAGGAATGAAAGAAACCCGGAGATCCAGAGTTTCATCCATGGTCTTTACCCGGAGTTTGCCGTCCTGAGGTAACCGTTTTTCAGCCACATTCAGATTCGCCATGATCTTGATACGGGAAAGCATGGGCGCGAAAAAGTCCTTCAGCTCACTGGGAACCGGAGCCTCTTGCAAAATACCGTCCACACGGTAACGCAGGCGGATCCCCGCGGGCAAAGGCTCCAGATGAATATCACTCGCCCTGCGCTTGTAGGCATCCAAAATGATCTGATTGACCACATGCGCCACGGTGGGAGCCGCCGCGAGCTTTTCAATATCCTCCACTTCCTGGGCCGTGGACACTGCCACATGCCGGTCTTGGACGGGAGTTTCGGAAAGGATCCTCTCGACGGTGTCGGCTGCCAAGCCATAATACTTCTGAAGCATCTCAGCGATCTCTTTTTCCGGAGCAAAACAAACTTCGATATCAAAACCCAGGGCAAATCGAACCTCATCAAGCGTGTGGATGTCCAGAACGCGGGAAGTCGCGATAAGGAGTTTCCCTCCCTCGAGGCGCACGGGAAAAAACTTGTAATAGGCGGCGAATTTCACAGGGACGCGTTTAAAAATGGAGACATCGGGAGTCGTTTTCTTCAGGCTGATGACCGGAGAGCCCGTCGCTTTGGAGAAAATCTCAAGAAGTGCATCCTCTTTGAGAAGCTTGGACTCACACACAAGGTGCAGAAAGGACTGCCCGGAACGCTCCGCTTTATTAAAGAGATCCTCCAAGGCTCCCTGGGGCACGGCCCCGGAACTTAAAAGAACCTTGTAGGAAGCTTTGTCCGGTGCAGTTCTCATAGAGTTCGACTAATCTTTCTTTTTGGGCGCTCGCCCGATGAGATAAAAATCACTCGCAGGTAATTTATCATAAACACCGCTGATGATGGCTTCACAGTCATCCACTCCGTCAGTCACAGAAACAAATTCCCCTTTTTTACCCGTAAATGCCTCGCCCACGCAAAAAGGCTGCGTCATAAAATTAAGAAGTTTTTCAGCCCGTTTGTAATCGACCTGGTCCTCTTTCGGCAACTCTTCGACACCGACAACCTGAACGATGCGCTTGAGCGAATTATGCTTCGCAAAAAGGGAAAGCAGTTTCTGGCTGATGTTATAAGGCCGCTGCCCGACAATACGCGGATCCAGGTTCGAGCAACTGCTTCTCAGAGGATCGATCGCCGGATAATAACCGCGCTGGGCAAGATCACGGGAAAGAGCCAATGCCCCGTCAAGACAGCTGAAGATTGCCACCACCGAAGGATCCGTCATATCGTCCGCAGGCACGTAGACGGCCTGAAGGGAAGTGATCGATCCATAGCCTGGAATGGAACGAATGCGCTCCTGAACGGTGTTCACTTCGGACTGCAGAGTGGGCTGATAGCCTGATTCTCCCGGAACACGCCCCAGAAGCGTGGAAATCTCCTGACCCCCTTGAATAAAACGGAACACATTATCCATAAAAAGCAGCACGTCCTTATTTTGCTCCGCAAGATCCTCAGCCAGCGTGATTCCCGTATTCACGCACTCGTAGCGGGCGCCAGGCGGCTCGTTCATCTGCCCGAACACCAGTTTCACTTTCCGAAGCAGGTTGTTATCCTTCAATTCGTGGAAAAGATCGTTCCCTTCACGGATGCGTTCTCCGATACCCGTAAAGATACAAACTCCGTCATGCTTTTTAACAATGTTATTGATCAACTCAAGAATGACAACGCTCTTACCGCAACCGGCACCCCCCAGAATCCCCATTTTACTGCCTTTACAAAGCGGGAAGAGAATGTCCAGATATTTGATCCCTGTTTCCAGGAATTGAGGCTTGGTGGTAAATTTACTTTTCAGATCATACAGTTCCGGGCGCGGAGGTCTCCGGATCACCTTGAACTCCGTACCCTTGAACTCCTCCATATTGTCCACCGGATCTCCGAACACGTTGATAATGCGTCCATAGAGTTCGTCTCCGGTCCGGATGGACACGGGCCGCCGGGTATTCAGAATTCGGGAGTTAAGCTGAAGATTCAAAGTTTCAGAAAGAGAAATACACCGGACATCGTTTTTACTTAAATGCTCCGCAACTTCCAAAACGACTTTTCTTCTGTTAAACGACTGGCCTATCAAGACGTCATAAAGCGCCGGAAGATCCTTCACCTGTTCGAAGCTCACGTCCACAACAGGACCTCGCACGGCGGATACTTTCCCGAAAATCCCTTCCGTCGGTAGTTCGAAGCCCGGTCCCTTGGGGGGCTCTATCTTTTCGATCTTCATCAACGTTTCCCTTTACTGACGCCTGAGGATGTAAACACCTCACGCATCGCTTTATTCAATTCGTCGCGGCCGGCTTTTCGGAAACTGGTCAAAAGCCCTTTTTTTTCGGATCCCAGAGATTCAAGGGCCGACTCCAATTGCTGCGCCTGGGTCGCTGATTCCACCAAAAGAATGTCCGCCAACATCTCAAAAAGCCGTGAATGGATCCAGATATCCGCAAGCGCTTTCATCATCTTATTGGGATCGGACTCGACGATTAACTTGATCTTATCTTCGGGCCCTTTCGTATCTTCAACGGATTCGCCGTCTTCGGACATCTCGCCACCGCCCGTTCTTATAAGTTCCGAGGCGGGAAGAAGCGTCAGAATACGAGGTTTGATAATGCTGAAGGATTTGGCCCACAAATGGATGAGGATGACCTTCCCGGCTTTACCCGTCATCACGCGATCCACAAGATAGGTCCGTAGTTCAAGTGCCAGCAAATAACGGTCTGGAAATTCCGCAGGAACAAAAATCCGGTCAATATTCTTCACCCCCAACGTTTTGATGCGTTCGGCGACGCGTACGCCCAGGCAAGCCAGCGTAGCTCCCGGATTTTTTTGTAACTGCGCGATGGCAAGACTTGAAACACGGTTGTTCGCCTGAGACATGAACGCCTGGTCGGACGCAATGGTCATGATCGTCACTTCAGGCCGATCATTTTTCAAAAGCGGACAATCCGACTCCACGTGTTGCATGACACCAAAGAGCTCTAAAAAAGCCTCGAAGAATTTCTGAAAGCTCGCTTTCCTCTGGGCGAACGTAAAGAACTTGTTGGTAGCCACGTCCTTAATGACCGAGAGGATTTCAAGGAGAGCATCCACGTCATCCATGTCCCCCCTGATCCTCGTAACTTTTCCCATAACGCCCCTTTTCCTGAAAGCTCAGTTCGCCAACTTCTCTTTGAGCTGACTGGCTGAATCTTTGACCGCGCTTGCAAAACTACCGCTCAACATCAGCGTCCCGATCTGCACTGCCACCCCTGCGACAAGGAGCTCGTCGACAACCTCATCGACCTCAATAGTCGGTAATCCGAGCTTTTCAGCAAGTACCTGCCGCAGCATGTCTTTTTCATTCTTTTTAAGGGCAAACGCCGTCCTGATCACGGGATGCTGTCCCTTGATGTCCATCGTTCCAAGATCCGATTGTTTTACCTGATCGACAAAACTCAGAATGAATTGCTCGTGAATCATGAGCCGGAGTTTATCATCATAGACATTTTTCAGAAGGTCCGCGACAAAATCCACCATCTTCTTGCTAGCCACGACCTCCATATCCTTGGCAAATTGCGCGCGAGAATTATGGGCTTTGGCCAGGATATCCTCGGCTTCCGCACGGGCTTTTTTGAGGATTTCATCCTCCTTCTTGTGAGTCTCGTCCATAGCCTGGTTCGTAAGCTTGTCCGCGATAGTGGAAGCCTCCTCTTTTTTCGCCTGATACTCCTTTTCAGCTGATTCAAGCTTCTCTGTAAGTTCCTTTTGTTTCCTCAGAAGGTCCTCATAAACAAGGCCCAGCCTCTTGACAGCGCTTTCCGTATCGCCCGAAAGGATTTTTTTAAGGAAATATACGACCGCAGAGAACACGACGATCTGAAGGACAATGAATTGCAAGGTCAACATGCTAAGTTCCTCTCTTTAAATAGTTTTCGGCGAAAAGATCTGAAAAACAACCAGAAGCGAAATGATCGATGTAGCTTCCGCAAACAGAAGCATTAATATCACCCCTAAATAGATCTTCGGCGCAGCGGAAGGATTTCGCCCCAAAGCCTGGATCGTTGCCGCGCCAACGACCGCGATCACGATCGAAGGCCCGATCACTGCAATAAACATTACGGCAATGACGATAAGATTTTGCATGTCTGAATGCCCTTTCTACGGATACAGTTTTCCGTTAAATGCCGAGTGTTAGCAGACCCCTATTTTCAAATACGTTGTAACTTTAAATATCCCACAACTGCTTGTAATTTTTAAAACTCGGATCAACCTCCGCAATGATACGGCATTGATTATTCCTGAAGCTCAAAACGCCCACCTTGATCGGGATACTATCGTGGCCGGCGATCTTCACATCCCCTTCCGGAATGGAAGCCACAAGGGGATGATGGAAGGCTAAAAGCTCGAATTCCCCGTCATCTCCCGTCAAATAGATCGATTCGACATGATCGTCAAACGCCAGACCTTTAAGGCTCATGATTGTCAAATTAAATCTCGGGTTCATATTCCTCCGTTAGGCAATTTCCACTGCTGAATCCGCATCTTGGGTCAGATACTTTTTCTTGATAATCGCCACATAATTCTCCAGAACGATCCTCATCCGCTTCTTAATCTCATCGGTCATAGCCTGTTTCTCACGGATCAGTGTAAAAAGAGCTGCATCCTCTTTGCGGGCAAACGCCTCAAAACCCAGGATGAATTCCTGCACATGGGGCGCCTCCAGATCCTTAAAAAGGTTCTCATTTTTGGCATAAAACAGCATCAGCTGTATCTCGATCGTCACGGGCTTATTCGCAGGCTGGGTGAGCAGCGCCTGAAGAATCTTCCCGGACCGGAGGCTTTCCCGCGTTTCCTCGGATGCACCGGAAGCCTGCAATTTACTGGCCCGCAATAACTCCTTAAATTGGATGAATTCCATACGCAGGGTTTTTGAAATTTCCTTAGTCGCCTTCCACTGCACTTTACTTCCGACACGCGACACGGAAAGACCGATATCCACCGCGGGACGGAACCCTTCATTAAAAAGAGAGCCGTTCAGAAAAAGCTGCCCGTCCGTCATGGAGACAAGGTTCGTCGGAACAAAGGCCGTGAGATCGCCTTCTTGAAGTTCCACCACGGGAATGAAAGTCATGGAGCCCCCCCCATGTTTTGCGTCAAGCTGGGCTGCCCGCTCGATCATGCGGGAATGCAAATAAAAAATATCCCCGGGATACGAGTCGCGTCCCGGCGGCACTCCCATAAGCAGCGAAAGTTCGCGATAGGCCCACGCGTGCTTGGTGAAATCATCAAAAAAAACAAAGACATCTTTGCCGCGATCTCTGAAATATTCTCCGATCGAGCATGCCGCATAAGGAGCCAGATATTGCTGGCCCGGAGAGCTCGAGGCCGGCGCACAGAGAATCGTGGTATATTCAAAGCATCCATGCTCTTTGAGTAGAGAAACGACCTTTCCCATCGAGGAAGCCGTTTTCCCGATAGCGCAATAGATGCAGAAAACATCCTTCCCTTTCTGGTTAAGGATGATATCCGTACCGACAGTCGTCTTCCCGGTCATTTTATCCCCCAGGATCAAGGACCGCTGCCCTTTGCCGAGAGGAAGCATGGAATCGATCAGTTTAATACCTGTCTCAAAAGATCGGCTTAATGTAGCACGGTCCATAATGGCCGGCGCATCATTGAAATAAGGGATATATTCCTCCAGCTTGAGCGTACCCAACCCGTCCATGGATTCCCCGAGAGGATTCATGATCCGCCCCACAGCCCCCGGTCCCACGGGCATACTGAAAGGTTCCAGAGTAGCGACCGCCGTGTTTCCGGGGGATAAAGGCTCGTGCTCCTTGATGATCAATATTTGGGCTGAATTCTGATCGCATCCCATGAGAACGCCCTGGGTCCCATACCCGAACTGGACCAACTGCCCGAGGAAACAGTTCTGGAGTCCCGTGACTTGAACGATACAACCGCTCACGGACCTGATGATCCCGGTTTCTTTAAACCGCAATTCTTCCATTCAGATGGATCCTTTCGTTAGTTCTTTGTCTCTTCCGGCGGTGCCGGCTCCGGAGGCGGCGCTTGGGCAGCCTTTTTTTTCGCTTCAGGCATGTCTTTTTTAGAAGTAAATTTATTTTTTTGAAGCTGTTTTAACATGGACAGATAAAAAACTGTGGAAACACCGGCCAAGAACAAGATGATCCCGAGAATGATAAACCACGTTGCGACAGTATTGGGTTTAAAACCCATAGCCATCAGCACAATATCTTTCATCTCCGCGAGTTTTTTGACAAAATCCTTGATCTTCTCCATCGGATCCGAATCGTTCTTTTTAAGCCCCGCGTCGCCGACCAACTGCATGATGTTATTTAACTTCGCCTTCGCGACTCTCATCTGCTGGCTGTTCAATACGAATGCCCGCATCCTGTCTTCCAGGCTCAGGGATGACTCCAGTTCTGCCTGCGACTTGGTGATCCCTGAGATAATATCAAGAATATTCGCCCCCTGTGCTGCCACATACTTTCCGAACGGAGAGGCGCTAAGGAGGTCCACCAATTTTTCGGTCTGATCCTTGACAAAATTGAGATCCTGGTTCGATATACGCCAAACATCCTTGACCGTAATAATGTATTTCTTGGTTTCCTTGCCTGCAAATTGGTCCTGCTTTTCGAGCGCATAAACTTTTTGCGTTTGGTCATAAAGAAGTTCGAAGTCCTGTTTGTCGATCACATCGTCTTCCGAGATCTCCTTGGGCAATATGGTACGAACCGTCATCGTCTTCGGCTCAGAGGAAGGGTTTTCCGCTGTGAACATGAAGCGGGCTACCGGGAAACCCTCTTTTTTCTCATCCTCAAGTTTACGCATCGCCGCAAGAGACATGGCATTCGATTTAATCTCCTGAAGCTGCTGCACATGAGCGCGGTAGAGCTCAATGTGTTGTCTCATCCCTACAGGCTTACTCTGTTCGGTAATTATTCGGTCTATTCCGCCCTGGGCTTTTTCGTAGAGCATCTGGGCCGTGTCAAAATATTTCGTTCCTTTCAGTCCGCTGATCTGCTGCTCGAGATCTTTCTTTGTCGCTTCGACCTCTTCAGGCATGATTTGCCAGACATCCTTGACGCGCACCTCGAAGGTCTTTGTCTCGCGGGGTTTAAGCTCCACTTCACCCGTGAGCATGTAAACCTTGCTGTCAGGATCAAAACGGACTTCAAGTCCGCCCTTGTCGATGACATCCTTCGTCGGATCAACCTCCGCGGGGAGCGGCTGCGAGATCACGGTCTTAAGGGACTGGCTTTCGGAAGGATTGACGGCGAGTATCTTGAATTTTACGTCTGCCGCGGCACGGGCGAAACCGGGCAGAGAGATGCCCAAAGCCCCCAAGATAATAAAGCAGATGAAGATCCGCCGCATATTTGCTCGCGCCCTTCGGTGTTGGGTTTTACGACTTACAGAATACATCGTTCAATTAACGGCAACTCTTGTCGCTAGCATGAGAAAGGGTGTCCCCGACATCCCTTCTCACTTCTTATTTTTGCTCTTCCCCGAGTTCCAGCCAGGATTTAACGATCGCCACGGGCGTCTCCTTGCCTTCTCCCAGTTTTTCCCGGGTACTGGCGTCAGTAGCTTCTTTGACCGCTAAGAGATACGCTTTTATCTCGTCAAGTTTTCCCTGGAGCAGGGACGCGTTCGAAACATCCGCCGCGCTCATCTTCTTGATCTCGTCACCGACGAATCCGAGTTCCTTCGCCTGATCGTTGGCCAAGGCAACCAGTTTATTGACAAGCTCTTCCGCCTTCTGATTAGTGTCCTTACCTTCCTTGGCGATCGAGGCCGAAAGCTCCTGGACCTTGGTAACAAGAGCTTCGATACTTCTCATCCTGTCCATGAGCGATTTTCCATCGGTCGCGCCGATTTTTCCTTGAAGAGCGGTCACGGTCTCCAAGATGGTCGCCGTCGTGGACTCAATATCCATGATCGTGTTTATCTTCCCGCCGAGTGTTTTGATCGCGTTCCAGTTCATTTGGGCGGTGCTCATGACCCTCATTCCCTCCCAATTCATGCCGGTCCCTGTCAAAGCGCCCATGTCTCCCCAATTCACGCCCGCCTCTGTCATGACATTCAGGTCCGCCCAATTGACCCCGGCTGCCGTAAGTTTTGCCAGATCATCCCAATTCACGCCGGCTGCCGCCAGCGTGGCGACCACGGACCAATTGACGCCTGCTTTGGACATGAAGTCAATATCATCCCAGTTGACGCCGGTCTTGGACAGCCTGTCGATATCCCCCCAATTAATGCCGGTGTCAGACATGGTTTTAATATCCGCCCAGTCAATACGGACATTCGTCATTTTAGCGAGATCTAACCAGTTGACACCTCCCTGAGAGATCGTATCCAGCTGTTGTGTCATTTGTGAAAAATTCGTGCCGACCAGCTGTTCTCTCAAGTCTTGAATGGTACTTACCATTCTATTCATAGCTTCCTGATTGAGACCTCCAAAGAGATCCGCGAGGCCGGCAACACGTCCAAAAACCGTGCCATCCGAAGAAGTATCAGTATTCATTCCGATGGCCTCATGAATCGCAACGGTATGTGCTGAAAGGTTCCGGATATCCGTCCAATTGATACCGGTTCTTGTCATGGTATTAAGATCTATCCAATTCACACCGGACTTGCTCAAAGCATCAAGTCCCGTCCAATTCACCCCGCCCCTTGAAAAAGCCTCAATACCCATCCAGTTCACGCCGGCTTTACTCAGGGCGTCAATCCCGCTCCAATTAACTCCTCCACGCGACAACGCATCGATCCCGGTCCAATTTACGCCGGACTTACTTAGCGCATCAAGCCCTGCCCAATTCACACCGCCGCGTGAAAGGGCCTCAATACCCGTCCAGTTAACTCCCGCCTTGCTCATAGCGTCCATGCCCGTCCAATTCACACCGGACTTGCTCAAAGCATCAAGCCCTGTCCAATTAACCCCGCCGCGTGAAAAAGCCTCAATGCCCGTCCAGTTCACCCCGGCCTTGCTCAGCGCGTCGATCCCGGTCCAGTTGATACCTCCTCGAGACATCGCATCGATGCCCGTCCAGTTCGCTCCCGACTTACTCATCGCATCAATGCCGCTCCAGTTCACACCGCCACGAGACATCGCATCGATACCCGTCCAGTTCGCTCCGGACTTACTCATCGCATCAATGCCGCTCCAGTTCACGCCACCGCGAGACATAGCCTCGATCCCGGTCCAATTCACACCGCCACGTGATAATGCATCAATGCCAGTCCAATTGACTCCGGCCTTACTCAGTGCATCAATTCCCGTCCAGTTAACTCCACCTTGAGACAAAGAGTCTATCCCAGTCCAGTTAATACCGGCCTTGCTTAACGCATCAATCCCGGTCCAGTTAACTCCGGCCTTACTCAAGGCATCAATGCCCGTCCAGTTCACCCCGCCACTCGCCAACGCTTCGATCCCAGTCCAGTTAATACTGGCCTTGCTTAATGCAT
>Ga0114951_10001226_pt1 | contig 32615 bp, 32 predicted proteins | sample AM7aDNAmetaG_FD_88677 | JGI IMG/M metagenome (GOLD analysis project Ga0114951, IMG submission 88677) | Freshwater microbial communities from Finland to study Microbial Dark Matter (Phase II) - AM7a DNA metaG | ecosystem: Environmental > Aquatic > Freshwater > Lake | place: Finland: Lake Alinen... | reverse complement strand
CGTTAAAACATCCGTTGTTCCGGTGAGTTCTATTCGTGGTATCAACAATCCCTTATTTGCTGCACTCACATCGAGCATGGCGCTGTTGTCGGGCGAAGAACCATTGTTGTTGATGCCCACACTCTGGGCCAATAGTTGACTTTGCAGCATTATTATAAATGCCACTGCTACGATTAATTTTGCCTTCATAATCATTACTGTATTATTTGTTAAAAGGAACGAATGGCACGGACATTGATTACATAGCCCTTATAGTAGTAGTCCTGGGTACCACCGGCGAAGTGCTGAAACCACGCGCTGATCGGGTCGTACTCGGTTGAACTCCAATAGTCGTTAGTAGTAAAACCACCAACAACGGTTTTTTGTAGAAACAATAAATTCAATTCATACTTTGAAGGGAGATACCAATCATCATAATATTCATTATTTACGGGACCAATAGACTTACAAACTTGGGCAGCATAACTGCCAGCGCCCTGATTGCTTATTATTCTAGCAGTATTTGCTTTTCCGGCATATATACCATCGAGTGTTGCTCCTGTTGCAAAATAAGTGCCGTTGTACCATTGTATTCCTGTGCTTTGGTCGGTTGTGGATGCTATTAAACCGTGCAGTTTCGAAGAGTCTAACCAAAATATTTTACCGCCACCGTAGCTTTCGCCAATGTAATGTGCCAGGGTGCTTATTACATAAGGATCTCCACTTGTTCCTGTACCTGTTATGGTTACATTGGATCCGGCTGTAATTTTGGTTTCGGAGCCATCGGCAGTTGTTAATCCTGTCCAAACACTTCCCGTAAAGTAATAGTAACCGGGTGTTAAACCTGAACCGGTTGTGGTGTTATAAACCAATAAACTTACTGCCGGATTTGGTATTGTGAAAATATCGAATATCCCTGTTAAGGCAATTTGGGGTATCAACAAACCTTTGTCAGTCGATTTTATGTGCAGCATGGCCGAGTTGTCGGGGTTGCTGCCATCGTTGTTAATTCCCACGTTTTGGGCAAATAGTGGACTTTGCAGTATTATTATAAATGCCACTGCTACGGTTAATTTTGCTTTCATATACTTACAATTTTTAATGGTTAAAAAGCCCGGATAGTGCGCACATTTTTCTACTCCAATAGGCCCAATTAGTAAAATCGCCAATTGCAACCCATTGAAGATACCTATGGTTCAGCCCTGTCAGGATAGTTGTTCCGATTCCTGCCCGGGTCACAGTCCCGGTAAAATAATGATTCGCTGAGGTTGTTGTTCCGCCTGAGAAAGGGTAAAAAGCCTCTTGTTGTTCTGTTTTTGAAAAACGGTACAAATTTGGCCGGTTGAGAGACTATCCGTTGACTCGGGCGGCAAACGCCCCGGGTGAAGTTCCTTCAACTTTTTTAAAAGCGGTAAAAAATGTGGTTCGCGATGAAAATCCGGATAACAGACCAATCGCTTCGAGGGTAAGTTCATTGGCCTTCCCCTCTTTGATGAGTTTTTTGGCATGGATAATCCGCCACTCATTCCGAAAATCATTAAAGGACTGTTTTTTGACTTCTCTGAAATAACAGGCAAGGTGGTGGGCAGGCAAATTTATAAGTTTTGAGAAGTACGCAAGATTGCAATCCGGCTGAAGGTAGGGCTGTAGCTCCTGCATGGCTGAATGTGCTTTCTTGTCGATGGAACTAAGATAATCAGGTTCGAAATCAGGCATTATTTTTTTTGCCTCCGGCCGAAATGCACTGATTAAACCCTTAGCAGGCCCGGAAGGCGGGACTGATTCCGGCAACCGGGGTAATCCATATAATATGGCAGGGAAAAAGAATGGAGAGATCAACAATCCGGCAAGTCCTGTACCTGATAAAATTTGCAATATATTCAGGGTGAAAAACACCCCCGTGCTCTCCATGGCAAACATTTTGACCATGAGCAGGAGATGGTTTAAAGCCAAAACAGATAAAAATCCTAAAAATACGGAGAGCCATTTGGTCATAAAATACTGCTGTGAAAAAACTGTTAATGCTCTCCGTCGGTTCAGGTAGCGGATGAAGAAACCGATCGACCAAAATGAATAACCCAAAACCAGAACAGGCCGGCTGATAAAAATTGCGGCGAGTGGAACTACCTCATAAAGTACGTTTCCCTTGTAATCCTTAACGAAGCCAAGATCATGAACAATGGCTGCTGCAATTTCAACTTTGTGTGAATATGGGGTAAACATATGGGGCAACGAGGCGATCAGGAAAATCACAGCGGGTAAAAGATGCCAAAAATCCCGTTTTTTCATCCGGGAATTATCCGTTAAAATACTTCTGACGTACCAGTATAACAGCGGTCCGATGAGATAAGACAGGAATGCGATATTTAAAAAAACAATGCTGACAAAAAATACTGATTTTGAATACATTACAACATACTGGTTGAGGCCATACAGACTTAAAAAAAAGAAGAAACCGCCCAGATAAATGCTGGAAGTGTATTTCCTGGCATTGAAATATAACAGGATTACCGAAAGAAAGATACCTATGAGCGATAAAGAGAGAAGCACTTTAGGCTGAATTATATGACAAATTCTTTATTACAGGACAGTTTTTAATCTATTAGATAATCAGGATATTATGTTAATAACCAGGTTGTAAGTATTCTTAAAAAATGCATATAATGACTTTATAATCATTGTATCAGGCTAGGATCTCGCAATACGCTGACTTTATGAAACCCGAAGTCTCAAACAAAAATAATAAATTAATTGCTTAGTTTCAATAGATTCCCGACCCGGTTATTTTAACCAGGTTGAGTACCAGGAGGACCGTATAAAAAAAAGCTGCCCCGGTTTCCCGGAACAGCTTTTCGCGTAGTTGGAAGTGTGTTTAGTACCTCTTTCGGGGAGTATAGTGCGTGTGTAGTAATTCATGGGATTTATGGCCCAGTGGTTTTTCGAGGAATTCTTTGTAGATCTCGGCAATTTCGGGGTTCTCATGAGATTTGCGGATGGACTTACCCATATCTTCTTCGTAAATAGCCATTTTGCGTTTTGTCCTGATCTCCTTGTTGGTCGGGATAGGCTGGCCTCCTCCGCCCAGGCATCCGCCCGGACAAGCCATTACCTCAATAAAGTGGTAGTTCACCTTTCCGTCGCGCACGTTCTGCATCACCTCCTTGGCATGGGCAAGCCCGTTGGCCACGGCACATTTCAGTTCGACGCCTTCCAGGAAACTCCATTCAGGTTTGACTTTTTCCATTTTTATGGTTGCTTCGCGCACTTCGCCTTCGGTTCCGCGAACTGCAGTGATGTTCAACCCGTCGAATGGGACTTCACGACCGGTGACGATTTCGTACGCGGTACGCAATGCCGCTTCCATAACGCCGCCGGTTGAACCGAAGATCACGGCTGCACCGGAGGAAACACCCATAAAGCTGTCGAATTTTTCTTCCGGCAGTTCTTCAAACTCCAAACCGGCCTGCTTGATCATAATGCCAAGCTCGCGGGTAGTCAGAACATAATCAACATCCTTGTAGCCGCTGGAGCGCATTTCGGGGCGGTTGGCCTCAAATTTCTTGGCCGTGCAGGGCATGATGGATACGGAAACCACCTGTTTCGGGTCAAGTTTGCGTTTCTGGGCGTAATACGTTTTTGCCAGGGCGCCGAACATCTGTTGCGGCGATTTGCAGGTTGACAGGTTAGGCAGGTATTCCGGGAACGTATGTTCAATGAATTTTATCCATCCGGGCGAGCAGGAAGTGGCCATGGGGAGCGATACTGTTGGGTCTTTGTCTACCAGGGCTCTCTTCAGGCGGGACAGCAATTCATGTCCCTCTTCAATGATGGTGAGGTCGGCGGTAAAATCGGTGTCGAGCACCGATGAAAAGCCAAGACGTTTGAGGGCAGCCACCATTTTGCCGGTAACGATTTTGCCGGTAGGCATGCCAAGCGCTTCGCCAAGGGCAACGCGCACGGCAGGAGCTGTCTGGACAACAACGTGTTTCGTCGGGTCGTAGATCGCATCCCAAACCTGGTCGATGTAGTTGCGTTCGATCAGGGCGCCGGTCGGACAGCGGTTAACGCATTGTCCGCAATTGGTGCAAACCACTTCAAACAAAGAGTGTTCAAAGAAAGTAGAGATCTTCATCTTGTTACCCTTATAAGCGACGCCGAGGGCGCTCACGCTCTGCAGTTCCTCACACGTGCGCACGCAGCGCTGGCAGCGGATACAGCGGCTGTCATCCTTGATGATGGCCGTGTTGAACATGTCGATGGTATATTTCTTATCGGGGACCAGGTCGAGGAAGAGGTGGTCGCCCGTAAGCATCTGGGACGCCAGTCCCTGGAGTTCGCAATTGCCGTTCTTGTAGCATTTGGTGCAATCGGCGTTGTGTTCCGACAACAGCAGTTCCACGATGTGCTTGCGTGCCATGCGAACCTTCATGCTGTTGGTGTGGATCACCATGCCTTCTGAAACAGGCGTTGCACAGGATGCGGGGAGGTTTCTTACTTTTTCCTGTTCCACCACGCAAACACGGCAGTTTCCCGCCACGCAGAGGTCTTCGTGATAGCAAAGGGTTGGTATATGAATATTCAGGCTGCGGGCTGCTTCAAGGATGGTCGTCCCTTCATCTGCAGAGACTTTAATATCATCGATGGTTAGGTTTATTTTATTAGCCATATCTCGTAAGTATAATTTCTTGTTAATACTGAATTAGTAAATCATTTCTTCCTTGAAGTTGTTCACGATCGAGGAGAAAGAATTGGCTACCGACTGGCCCAGACCGCATTTGGCGGTGATCTTCATGCTTTCGCTGAGTTTCATAAGCTGATCGAGGTACAATGCTTTCTTTTCGCCTTTCTTCACTGCGACGATTCCCTTCAGCAGCTGCTGGCAGCCGACGCGGCACGGGGTGCACTGTCCGCATGATTCTTCTTCGAAAAATTCGAGGTAGTTGTGCAGCACATTATACATGGAACGTGAACTGTTGAAGATCATCATCGATCCGCCGGTAGGAACGCCTTCGAAGCCGATCACCGTATCTTTGAATTTCTTGCGCGGGACGCAGAAACCGGAGGCTCCTCCCACCTGTACGGCTTTGGTATCGCCATCGCCGAATTCATCCACGAACCGGTCGAGGGGCATACCCAGCTCTAGTTCATAGATTCCCGGGATCGGCGTATCTCCTGAAACGGAGAACACTTTTGAACCGCGCGAGTCGGTGGTGCCTAATTTTTTATACTGGTCGGGGCCGAGGCGCATGATCATCAGCACGTTGACAAAGGTTTCAACGTTGTTGATCACGGTGGGCTTTTTCATGAAACCGCTGGTGGTAGGGTAGGGAGGTTTGTTGCGGGGTTCTCCGCGTCCGCCTTCCATCGATTCAAACAGGGCGCTTTCCTCTCCGCAAATATAAGCGCCTGATCCCATCCTGATCTCGATGGAAAAATCAAAACCAAGCTGTTTAATATGTTCATGGTAAGAATCGAGTTCCTTCATCAGTTCGGGCACCATGAACTTGTATTCACCACGCAGGTACATATATCCTTTTTTCGCGCCGATCACCTTGCCGCAAATAGCCATCCCTGAAAACACCTTGCGGGGAACACGGTAAAGGATCTCGCGATCCTTGAAGGTGCCGGGCTCGCCTTCATCGGCGTTGCAAACGACGTATTTTTCGTCGCCGGGGGTCTCGGCAGTATATTTCCATTTCATGGCTGTCGGGAAACCTGCGCCACCGCGGCCGCGAAGACCCGATTCGAGAAGGTCTTGTAAAATTTCCTCATTGGAACGTTCCAATGTTGTGGCGAGCACCTTATATTTTTCGTTGGAATATTCCCCGAAGATTAAGTCTACTCTTTTGAGGGTTTGATCTGACATGACAGTTTCTCCTATTTTCTATGTGTTATTTTTTGATGAATTCACTGATGATATCATGCACCTTCTCAGAGGTAAGTCCGCTGTAAGGCGTGTCGTTGATAAGCATCGCAGGGCCTTCGTGGCACCATCCGAGGCAGTTTGTCTCAAGAAGGGTGAACTTCTTGTTTGGCGTGGTTTCCCCGACCTTGATCTTCAGCATGTCTTCCAGCGTTTGGATGATGGTCTTTTTCCCGTGCATGTCGCAGGTGATGGTTTTGCATACCCTGATCACATATTCGCCGCGCGGCTCTGTGTCGAGGAATGAGTAAAAGGTCGCTGTTCCGTAAACCTGGGCGGCAGAAAGATCTAGTTCTTTGGCAATGTCGGTCATGCAGGTGTCCGACAGGTAATTGTTTCTTGCCACAACCCCTTGAAGAATAGGAAGCAAACTGCTCCTTTCCCGGCCGTATTTGTCAGCTAATTCCTGAACCAATGATTTGCAATCAGTCATAAAATATTTTTTAAATTGTTAATATATAATGTTTTACGCTATTTCTATTGTTAACTGTGAAAATATTAACAAATTCCGGGACAAAGTTATTATTTTTCTTTGTTATTTAATTCACAGCAGTGATTATTTTGCCTGATTTTTATAATTTATATGCAATCTAAATTGAGTTAGTCCGGTGTTTAACCACGAAGGCGAATAAGTACACACCAAGGCGCAAAAAGGTATAATTTCAGCAGATATGCCCTCGTGCTTTCCTTGTTCGCCTTTGTGCCTTCCTTTTGCGCCTTCGTGGTTTTCATTCACCAAATTGTTACTTTTGCTTGCTACAGTCAGACTAACATGGACCAGTACCGCTATTTTCTTCATTTGGCCTTCGACGGGAGTCGTTTTCATGGCTGGCAACGGCAACCCAATGATGCCACCGTCCAGCAAACCCTGGAGGAAGCGATGACCTTGCTCATGCGCACACCCGTCGTGCTCACCGGTGCAGGCCGAACGGATGCCGGAGTGCATGCGGCTGACTTCTACGCCCATTTCGACCTGGACCAGCCTATTGACAAACCTGAGCGTGAAAAACTGGTATTTAAGCTCAACCGGTTTCTGGGCGGGGATATTGCCATTTCAGAGATACTCCCCGTGGCTGTCCAGGCGCATGCCAGGTTTAGCGCCATATCGCGCACCTACCGCTATTCAATCGCGAGGGAAAAGAACCCATTCCGAAGAGATTACACACATTATTTTTATGGTACCATCGACGATTCACTGATGAACCAGGGCGCCGCCCTCATCATGTGTTATGAAGATTTCACCTCGTTTTCGAAAGTTGACACCGATACAAAGACGAATATCTGCAGGATTTCGGCCGCAAAATGGACCACCGAAGGCAGCGAACTGGTATTTACGATCACCGCCGACCGTTTCCTGCGGAACATGGTACGGGCCATCGTTGGTACGCTTCTTGAACTTGGAACCGGAAAAATATCCCTGCCCGGCCTTAAAGGAATCATCGAAGGCAACAACCGCTCCGACGCCGGGGATTCGGCTCCTGCCAAAGGGCTTTCGCTGGTTAGGATCGTGTATCCGGGGGAGATCTTTCTTGGTGAGCGGGTAAACGGGTGAACGGGTGAGATTTTACCATTTTGCGATTTTACCATTTTACCATTTTGCCATTTCAGATTTCAGATTTCACATTTCACATTTCACATTTCAGATTTCACATTTCACATTTCAGATCTCACATTCTTTGCCCCCAATTTTCATCTTCATCCCAGAGGTGCGGGAGATGCTTAACCCATTGCTTTTGCTGGAATTGCTTTGTTTTCCTGTAACCATGATAGAAACTTCCTCAACGGTTTAAAAACCTGCTCAGGTGATGATTCCCTTTCTGCTTTACCTCCTTCTCAGGAGATTTTCAACAAGATCAGTGGTTATAGGCAATCTTCGACATACCTTCTCCCTCTCCTTCAAGGAGAGGGTCAGGGGAGAGGTCATTTACAATACGATGAATATCTACTGGCATGTTTCCGATCAATCAAAATCTGAAATCTGAAATCTGAAATTTCTATTGTAGGATTACCCTTTATCATAATTAATTTTTTTTTAATCCGTTTGCATGCGTATAGAAATTATTACCTTTATGGGGATAATGTAATGTGGTTTTATGAAAATATCTGACAGGAAATAAAAAAACGAATTTTATGACAGGCGCCATTTATAAAATCCGGTGTTTGGCCGTATTTACCCTGGCCGTTTCACTGATCATCGCAATATCCTGTAAAAAAAAGGATAATGCGAATGAGAATACTAAAACACTCTATGTCAGCGAGAATACTTTAGATTTCTACTTTTCCGACACGCTTCATACCGTCAGGATCACAACCGGCGATGCCGAACAATTTACGTATCACGTTACCTGCAGCAACCCGGCGTTTTATTTCATCCCCGTTGATGGCACCTGCTCAGCCGCCAATTTCTCGTCGTTGAAAGTCCTCGTCGACTGGACCCATGTATTCGGGGATTCTGCCGTTGCCGATGTCCATGTCACCGGCAACAACGGAAAATCAGCAACAATCCATGTCAGGGCCTTTGCCAGTGCCAGCTTTAAAAGCCTGATCGTCCAGGATTCGTTGAAATTCAGTTATACCGACACAGCACTTACCATCCCCATTTCAACCCTGAGCCCTTCCCAGGTCAGCTGGGTTGCAACCAGTCCCGACCAGTTTGTCAGTTTCAGCAGTGGAACAGGCACATGTTCCGCCGGCCACCCTTCCGGGCTTACCGTCAGGATCAACAGGAACATGCTCCACAAGGATTCCGTTTCTTCCAGGGTAATCATAAGCGGTTCACATGGTACTACCCGCCAGGTCAGCCTGTTTATCAACCATTTTACTGAGACAAAATTCCTGCTGGACGGAAATATGTGGGATGGAGCCTATGACAAGGTCAACAACCGGCTTGTTCTGGGAATTGGCTCGAATACGCTTGTCATCTTTGATATTGCCTCACAGGCAGTGCGAAAAATCACCCCAATGCTGAGTCTTGGAACTCCGGGCCTGGCGTTATCCCCCGACGGCCATTACGCAGTGATTACGTATACACCATACCCGGGGTTGGAATGCATTGATCTCAACCAGTTAACAGTGAACGAACTCGATTTTGGCAATGTCAGGTCAAATGCTGCCGTCGGTGCCGATGGCAACAGATGGTTCTTCGAGCAGGGTACCCCGTACGGCTCCTATTTAGGGGAGGGCAACTCGCTGGCTGGCTGGTATGGCTCGGTGTATGAAGGTTTAGGAGCTTATTCATCGTATTTTCAATTGCATCCGAATGGAAATTTACTCTACGCCTGTTCTTATGATGGATATTCATTTTGCAAGTTTAATATAGCGAGCATTGGAAATCCGGTTAAAGTTTATATCAGATCTTCCGGCCTGGGCAGCCGTTTCTGGATCACATCCGACGGGCGCGGGATGATCACGAACCAAAGAACGTTTTTCAGGCTCGATCCCTCAAAGGATGTAGGTGATCTGATCTATGTGCGCGACATCTCATTATCCGGGGCCTTTATCACCTCCTTCTCCGGGAACCCGTTGCACAACGAGTTTTATTTTATCTCATCCAATAACAACGCTGGAACTGATTCTCTGAGCACACAGCTGGTCGTGACGGACACCACGTTTGCAGTCAAAAAAACGATAACCCTGGAACCATTTTTAACCGGGAATTCGAATCCTCCTTACTTTCAAAACGCGGAAGGTGTGCTTGTGTTTACCACCCTCAACGGCGGCCAGTTAATTGTGGTCACCCGGTCGCGGGATCGTAAAAAACTGGGGATTCAGGTGATCAACCGCAGCTGGAATTAACACATTTCGCATTTCACATTTCACCATTTCACATTTCACCATTTCACCATTTTCTTCGCCTTCTCTGCAATAGCCTCGGCCGTTAGCCCGTATTTCTCCATCAACTTCAGTGGCGGTCCCGATTCACCGAAGCAATCAGGCATACCGACAAAGGCCATCGGAACCGGGTGATGCTGAACAGCGACCTCCGCAACGGCGCTCCCGAGTCCGGTGTTTACCTGGTGTTCTTCGGCGGTAACAATGGCCCTGGTCTCGGTGGCAGCCCGGATGATGGTTTCCCTGTCGATGGGCTTGATGGTGTGCATGTTGATAACCCTTGCATCAATTCCTACGGCAGCGAGGATTTCGGCTGCAAGCAGCGCTTCCCAAACCATGTGCCCTGTCGCGATAATGGAAACGTCATTACCGGTACGAAGCACCTGGGCTTTGCCGATCTCAAAGCCCATCGCGGCTGACGTGAAGTCGGGCATGGCCTCGCGACCGAAACGCAGGTAAACCGGGCCCCGGCATTGTTCGATAGCAGCCACGATCGCCAGGCTGGTTTGCGTAGCGTCGCAGGGAGAAAGAACGGTCATATTCGGTAAAACCCTCATGATCCCGATATCTTCCAGCGCCTGGTGGGTTGCCCCGTCGGGTCCTACCGACACGCCGGCATGGGCTCCGCCGATGATCACATGCAGGTTATTGTAACAGACCGAAATCCTGATCTGATCGGCGCTCCTGAGCGCTGCAAAAACACCGTAGGTTGAAAACACGGGGATCTTGCCTTCCAGGGCCAGCCCGGCGGCAACGCCAACACAGTTCTGTTCGGCAATGCCCAGCGAGATAAACCGTTGCGGAAAGGCTTCAGCAAACAGGTTGCAGTCAACGGAAGCAGTGATGTCGGCCCCGATACAAAACACCTCGGGATTCAACCTTCCCGCTTCGAGCAGCCCTTCGCCGAATCCCGATTTGGTGGGTTTGTTGCCTTTATTCAGATATTGTTGGGGCATTGGATAAGTTGTTTAATGTTGATGGTCAGCAGGAGCGATCCACAAATTGAAATAATTAAAATATGGGGCTAAAGCCCGGTTTACCGGTTGCCTCACTATCCCCGGCCTGAAGGCCGGGGCAATATATTCAAAATTCAGTATTCAATATCCGATATTCAATTTCCTTTATAAACTCAACAGCCTCTTCCCTGGAAGGCACTTTCCCATGCCACCGGTAATCATTCTCAATGCGGACGATCCCTTTCCCCATGACCGTTCGGGCGATGATCACGGCAGGTTTCCCTGAAACCAGGCATGCCGCGTCAATGGCACCGGCAATTTGCCCGATGTCGTTCCCATCGCATTCAATGACATGCCAACCGAAACTCTGCCATTTATTTCCAAGCGGCTCAAGCCCCATGACATCTTCCGTTTTACCGTCAATCTGCAACCCGTTACGGTCGACGATGGCGACAAGGTTGTCAAGATGGTGATGGGATGCGGCCATTGCTGCTTCCCAAATCGATCCCTCCTGCAATTCGCCATCCCCGTGGATGGAAAAGATCCTGTGGTTTTTTCTGTCGTATTTTGCAGCAAGAGCCATTCCAACCGATACCGAAAGTCCCTGCCCGAGCGACCCGGCCGATAGTTCCAGTCCGGGAAGCCCATGGTCCCGACCGGGATGCCCCTGCAACCGGGACCCCATTTTTCGTAACGTGAGGAGTTCTTCAACGGGGAAATATCCTGAATGGGCAAGCGTGGCGTACAACACAGGGGCAACATGCCCGATGCTGAGGATAAGGCGGTCGCGTCCGGGCCATGCGGGGTCATCCGGGTGGTGGTTTAATTTGGAAAAGTAGAGTACGGTGAAAATATCGGCCAAACCCAGTGATCCGCCCAGGTGCCCTGAACCCGCTTCAGCCAGGCTTGTCACAACAGACTTCCTGATCGTAGCAGCAATATGCCGCAGCGCCCCGGTGTCTTCTGTTTGCCAGGGATGCATGATTATCTCATATCAATGACCTCCACACCCGGAAATTTCTTCGCGTCGAAGGTGAAATCGGCAGGGGTGACGGCGGTATCGGTGAGGTAGTTTTTGATTTTGTAGCTGAAGGTGTTCCCGCTTTTGTCGAACAGGGTGAAACTTTTAACCTGTTTCTTCGATTTATCGATACCAAGAATTGCCCTGGTGAAATTTTTAGCAGTGGTAGGCACCAGTTCTACAGATTCAACGGCCGGATCGGTGCTTTTTATTATTTTGGATTTGAAATTTGCATTATAGGAAGTCAGCAACTTCGACGGGGTCAAGGCTTCGTCCTTGTTTTCGAGGGTATTCACCTGGACTTCATTGGAAGCTGCAATGTATGTCCAGATGGTTTTGCCGTCGCAGATCACGGTTTGCCCTGCTGCTGTCATTTTGTAGCGGTCGCCCGAAACGAGCAGGGTGCCCGTCTTTTCTTCGTTGATCTTGGCTTTCGCGTTTACCATGGTATAGGAAAATTCGACCTTGATCGACTTATAGGCTTTGGCTTTCGCACTGACTTCATCAAGCAGGGCAGCTGCCTTCGGGTCTTTTCCCTGGCCCAAACCAATGCAGGCAATGAGGATCAATAATCCGGTTAATGTTGTTCTCATACGTATAAATTCATTTTTGTTCATTGAATATTATTTTCCCAAAAGGCTTAAATGTTCCTCCAGTGCCGCCAGATCCTTATAACGGACTTCCCTGGCCTTGCTGCCTTCGAACGGCCCCACGATACCGGCGCTCTCAAGCTGGTCGATGATCCTGCCTGCCCGGTTATATCCCAGTTTAAGCTTACGCTGGATCAGCGAGGTAGAGCCATGCTGGAACTGCACGACCAGCCTGGCAGCTTCGGCAAAAAATTCATCCTGGTCATTTTCGGTGAAATCCTTTGCCGGCGTGGTCGATTCATCATAAAACTCGGGCAGTGCAAATGCCTCGCGGTATCCGCGTTGCGACCCGATGAATTCGGTGACCTTGTCGATTTCGGGGGTGTCGACAAAAGCGCACTGCAACCTGATGAGGTCGCTTCCGGTCGACAGCAGCATGTCTCCGCGCCCGATCAGCTGGTCGGCGCCGGATGAATCGAGGATGGTGCGCGAGTCGATCTTTGAGATGACCCTGAAGGCAATACGCGCTGGGAAATTGGCCTTGATCGTTCCGGTGATGATATTGACCGACGGACGTTGCGTGGCGATGATGAGATGGATTCCCGTTGCCCGGGCAAGCTGCGCCAGCCTGGCGAGCGGTGTTTCAATTTCGCGTCCCGCCGTCATGATCAGGTCTGCAAATTCGTCGATCACGATCACGATGTAGGGAAGGAACATATGCCCGTCGTTCGGGTTCAGTTTCCGCGTCAGGAATTTTTCATTGTATTCCTTGATATTCCTCACCTGCGCATCGCGCAGCAGATCATACCTGCTGTCCATTTCGATGTTGAGCGAATTGAGGGTGCGGATCACCTTCTTGGTGTCGGTGATGATGGCTTCTTCGGCGTCGGGGAGTTTCGCAAGAAAATGCCGTTCTATCTTCGTATACAGGGTCAGTTCTACTTTTTTCGGATCGATCATAACGAACTTCACCTGCGAAGGGTGCTTTTTATAAAGCAGCGAAGTGATGATCGTGTTCAGCCCGACCGATTTACCCTGGCCTGTTGCCCCGGCCATAAGCAGGTGGGGCATCTTGGCAAGGTCGGCGATGAATGTTTCATTGGAGATCGTTTTCCCGAGCACAAACGGCAATTCGAAGGTGGAGGTTTTAAATTTCTCGGTTGCCATCAATGATTTGATGGAAACGATTTCGGGATTCTGGTTTGGAACCTCGATCCCGATGGTGCCTTTCCCGGGGATGGGGGCGATGATGCGGATACCCATGGCGGCAAGGCTCAGGGCAATATCATCTTCCAGGTTTTTTATCCTGGAGATGCGCACCCCGGCTTCCGGCACGATTTCGTACAAGGTAACGGCCGGACCGATGGTGGCCTTTATCTTGGCTATTTTGATGTCGTAGTTCGACAGGGTCTGAACGATCTTGTCCTTGTTGGCTTCCAGCTCTTCCTTTCTTACATTGACCGATTCGCCGCCGTAATCGTTCAACAGGTCGAGCGTAGGATATTTGTAGGAGGAAAGGTCAAGGGTTGGGTCGTACCTGGTTTCGATGGTATTGTGAACCATCTTTTCTTCAGGAACCTTTTCGGCAATGGACGGTTCCTCGACGGGTGTTTCGATCACCAGTTCTGGACTGGGGGGCTTTTGTACCGGGGCCGGAGTGCGGTCGTGGAGTTCCAGCTCTATTCCCGTTGACTCAGGCTCGGCGGGCTCATTGATGTAATTCTGCATAAAACCTGCAGGTTCAGTTACTTCAGCCTGATCGGTCACCCCGGCGACATCAGCCACAACCGGGGTGTCGGAAACAGGTATTTCAACAGACTGCCTTGGTTTAAACCAACGGAACGGGATGTTAAAGGAGGCGATGAGGAAACTCAGCATGGTGAACCCGAGCAGCATGGCCAATCCTGACGTCCCGAGGAATTCGGTGAGCCAAATATTCATCTGAAACCCGTAAACCCCGGTAAAAATGTCGGCTCCCGGCGCAACCAGACCCATCAGTACCGGAACCCAGATGATCCCGAAAAAACAGTATTCCAGCGTTTTCCAGATCGGAAAGATCCGAAGGTGGAAAAAATGTTGCATCCCCGTGTTAAAAAGGATGATCACGAAAAAGTATGATGCAACCCCAAACCATTTTGTAATGAAGAGGTAACCGGTAAGGGCGCCGATCTTTCCCATCCAGTTTTCAACCGGGAACTTGTTTTCAAAAAAGCCTTCGACACTGAAGTGTTTGAAAACGGTATCAGTAAAACTGAAATCGGACTGCCAGGTTAAAATATACGACGTGAAAGCAAAGAGCAGGTAGAAGGAGAGCAGCAGGAAGGCAAGTCCGAAAATCCGGAAGCGGCGTTCAAGTTTTGCCTGGTCTTTCTCCGACCTTACCTTTTTTTCACGGGGAGGTTTAGGCGCTTTGGGCGGTTTTTCTTTTTTCTCCCGGGTCTTTTTGCCTGTTTTTTCTTTTGAAGCGGGCGCACCATCCCCAAAAGGAATCTCATCCTTTGTCTCTTCCTTAAAGGTATTGCTTCTCTGGGGATTAAGTTGCCGGGCCATGCTGTTTATTCAGTACCGCCACCGAACTTGCTTTTCAGTTCATCCTGTGTGGTAACGGTGTAGTCGGAAGGGATTTCAAAATCCTTTGCCGACAGGCTCTTTTTCTCGATGGAAGTTGCCGTGAACTTCATGTTGATATCACGGTTTTTCATGGAGAATTCCAACAGCACGCCATCGATTTCCTTATACAGCGGGTTATCGAAATTGACTGTTTTTGAACCAAGTTCGTTTGAATAATAGACTTCATACGTACTCTTTACGCCGTCGTCGTTAACGGTTACAACGGCTTTCTTGCACGTGTACCCGGCAATCACTTTTGTTTCACTGGAGAGTTCAACAGTGGGTTTGGCTTCTTTCCCAAGCTCTTTTTCAATTTCGGCAGCATTCTGTTTGATGGCATATTTCTGGCCCATCATGTTGAGCAGGGCAACCTTGGTCTTGTCAACACAATCGGTGATCTCCACAGTTTTCATGCCGCTCAGTTCCATATCGGTGCGGGCTTTCGAACCTTTTACCGACACGGTAAGCACTTTGGGGAACATGGCCATCTGGCTTTCAGATATTTTATTATCCGGGTAGGTGATTTTAAAGGTGATCACACCTTCAAACGGTTTGCCTGAACTGGCAGGAAATGAAGTGCAAAGGAGCGCGCACAAGGCAAAACTGATCGCAAACAATATTTTTTTCATAGACGTTTTTTTTAATATCGTGACAAATTTAACTAATTTACAATTCGGAGCAGTTTACTCCACCTGATTTTTCCATCCAGCAACGATTTGTTCGGGTCGAGCGACAGCCACACAAACACGGCTTTACCAACAACATGGTCCTCCGGCACAAAGCCCCAGTAACGTGAATCGGCTGAATTGTGACGGTTATCGCCCATCATCCAGTAGTAGTTCATTTTAAAGGTATATTCCTTTGATTCCTTCCCGTTGATAAAGATCTTTCCATCCCTGACCTGGAGGTTGTTTTCTTCAAAAACACCGATTATCCGCTTGTAGAAGCATATGTTCTGCATATTGATGGCGATGGTCACGCCCTTTTTTGGAATCCATACAGGGCCGAAATTGTCAACATTCCAGCGGTAGGTTGAATCGAACGGGAAAATATTGGGATCCCAGGCATTCTTCGGCTGGCACATCGGCTCAATGGAAACCACGTTGCTGAACAGGTGCAGTTTGGCAATGGACTCCTCCGACAAGGTCAGTTCATAGGTGCCATTGTTATAGTCGTCGATCTTTTCGGTGATGTCGAGTTTCTCGAAATTCTTTTTGTTGATGGGGCTGCCGTTGGTTTTCAGGGTGTATTTGTATTGCTTTTTGCCGGGGTTTTGCTCAGGCTTGCCATTGATGAATACGGTCCTGTCAACGATGCGGATGGTATCCCCTGCAATGCCGATGCAGCGTTTGATAAAATTCTCACGCTTGTCGACCGGGCGGGCGATGATCTCGCCGAAGGTCGGCTTGTCATTCCACGCCCTGTCCCTGCCAACTTCGCGAAGGATCTGGTAATAGCTCATAGTGCTTTGAAATTTCGTTGAAAGCGTATCGCCGTCGGGGTAATTAAACACCACCACATCCATGTTTTTAATCTGCGCAAAGCCGGGGAACCGGTAGTAAGGCAGTTTGATCCATTCCAGGTAGGATTTGGTATCCTCGGTGAGCGGGAGGGTATGGTGCACGAAAGGGAATGAAAGCGGCGTGTTCGGCACCTTAGGCCCGAAACTCAGTTTGCTTACAAAGAGATAATCGCCGACCAGCAGGGTTTTTTCCATCGAAGAGGTCGGGATGGTATAGGCTTCGATGAGGAAAATGCGGATGATGCTGGCTGCGATCACCGCAAAGATAATGGCATCAACCCACTCGCGGGTTGCCGTTTTTACCACAGGGGGCTGCTTTGAAGGGTCGGCATACTGCTCCTTTGATGAAAATCCCAGCCAGGGAAGGTAAACGAACGGGAAAAGCACGCCCAGGGCCTGGTCGAGCAATCCGTACTTTTTAAAGCACTTCAGTATTTCAACCACCATGAGCAGAATAACGAAGACATTGATAAAGGGCACAAGCAGAAAGATATACCACCACATCGGTTTTTTAACGATCTGGAGCCAGATGTACCAGTTATAAAAAGGAACCAGGACTTTCCATCCCTTTTCCCCGGCTTTTTCAAAGATTCCCCACAATCCTGCCATGGAGAGGATGAAAAATAATATTGAAAAAATCATGTATAAATTCATCTTCCGGTATTTATTGTTTTTAACTAACGCGATAACATCCTTTTTCTTATTCGCCTTTCATGAATATTTGCGAGTCAAGCAGGTTCTTCATTTCAAAAAATCCTTTTTTCCCGATGATCCATTCTCCCGCCATAACGGCGCCCAGGGCAAACCCCTTGCGGTTTTTTGCCGTGTGGATGATCTCGATGCAATCTTCCTCCGATTCATATCGCACAATGTGTGTCCCTGTAACATTTTCGGCCCTGATCGATTTTATTTCGAGTTCCCCGGGGTTTTCTTCCGCCTCTTTCACCCATTTCTCCTTGCGCTCGGAGTACCTGATGATGTCGTTGGCCAGCACGATGGCCGTCCCGCTGGGGGAGTCCTGTTTGTGAACATGATGTGTCTCTTCGATCGAAATGGCGTATCCTTCCCATTTCGACATCAGGCCGGCCAGGTAGCGGTTCAGATCAAAAAAGAGATTCACCCCTATGCTGAAGTTGGGTGCAAAAAAGAGGGATTGTTCACGGTTAATACAGTCGGTTCTGACCTTCTCAAGATCATCAAGCCAGCCGGTTGTGCCGATTACAACGGGAATATTGGCATCAAAACAGTGATAAATGTTCTCAATCACAGCAACAGGCGATGAAAAGTCGATGGCAACCTCAGCTTCGGCAAGCCGGTGTCCCTGTTCGTCCCATTCTTCAAGCGTGTCGAGGGTGAGCACGATTTTATGGCCCCGTTTCACAGCCAGTTTTTCAATTTCCTGGCCCATTTTTCCGTATCCCAGCAATGCGATTTTCATAATCGGAACGATGTTTGACTAAAAGTGCAGACTAAGTTTAACCCCGGCAGCAGGGTGAAGCGTGTAACCGGTCATCTGCATGGCCGGTCCAACCTTCATCGATAACCTGTCGGAGATGTTAAAGGTGTAAAGATGCGCGTCAACTGTCGCATCCAGGATGTTCAGCCCGTACCATAATGCGGCGAAGATGCAGCTGATCTCGAGGTTGCGGCGATAGTATTCACGGCCTGTAAGCAACTGATCAGCTGTATACTGTTTTACCAGGGCGCTGTGTTTTCCGTTGGTAACCCCGCTCACCGATTCAATGTACGCGCCCTTATAGGTACTGTACTCATTGGCATAGAAATAGATGCAATATCCCAGAACGCCAACGCCCGCGTACACAATGGGGATCTTCCAGTATTTTTTATTGTAAAACTGTCCGAGCCCGGGCAGAGCAGCCGACATCAGGGTTGCTTTGGTGGGCGAATGCTCTTTTTCACGGATCGAGTCGGGCAATTCGACAAAGGTCGTATCGATTTGCGCCGCAGCCTTGTTTGCTTTATTATAAATGGTGTAGGGATGTATGGAGCCGGTGTCAGATTTTACAACTACCTTGTCCGATTGGGCAAACGTGTGAACCGGCATATATGAAACCACGATTAAAAGCAACAAACATAAAGAGAATCGCTTCATCTAGGAATCAAGTTTGGCAATGATCCTGTCGAAATCCTCGTCCGATTTAAAAGCAATGATGATGGAGCCGGCTCCTTTGAGGTTTACCTTGCATTCAACTTTCGACTGGAGTTTCCCGCGGAGCGATGTTTTTGCCTTCTCGAATTTTTCAGGGAGCATGGTGTAATGGGCTGCAGAACCTGCCGCCTTGACAGTTCCCGCATTTCTTACCATGTCTTCGGCCTGCCGAACAGATAATTTCTGTTCCAGGATCTTCTGCAGGATGGTAAGCTGTGTTTTTTCCTCCTCTGCGCCCAGGATGGCGCGGGCGTGTCCCATGCTGATGAGATTGTCCCTGACGGCAACCTGGATCTCCCCCGGGAGTTTGAGCAGGCGGATATAATTGGAAATGGTGGATCGGTCCTTGCCCACTTTCTGGCTCAGGTCCTCCTGCCTGATCTTGCATTCGTCAAGCAGACGCTGAAAACTGAAGGCGATTTCCAGGGGGTTGAGGTCTTCGCGCTGGATATTTTCGACCAGGGCCATCTCGAGCATCTGCTCGTCGTTTGCCAGGCGCACATAGGCCGGAACTTCGATCAGCCCAGCCATCATGGATGCTTTCAAACGCCGTTCACCCGAGATAAGCTGAAACTTGTCGTAACCGGTCTTGCGGAGGGTCAGCGGCTGGATGATGCCGTGTTCCCTGATGGATGAAGATAATTCACGCAATTCATTTTCACTGAAATGCGTGCGGGGCTGAAATGGATTTGGCTCGATCTGGTCGACACGGATCTGCGTGACATAACCTGTCATGTATTCTCCGGATATATCCTTCTGAGGCTCGTCGGTTGCTGAGCGATCCAGCAATGCACCCAGGCCTCTTCCCAGGGCTTTCCTTTTTCCGTGTGTATCAGACATTGATCTCTTTTTCTGCGTTTTTCAACCTCGTGAGGTCATTATTTTGAAGTATCTCCCGTGCCAGGTTGAGATAATTTATAGCGCCCGAACTATTGATGTCGTGCATCATGATGGTAAGGCCGAAACTGGGCGCCTCGCCAAGCTTGGTATTCCTGTTGATGATGGTGTTGAAAACCATCTGCTGGAAGTGCGTCTTTACCTCTTCAACAACCTGTTTGGCCAGGCTGAGGCGATTATCGTACATGGTCAGCAAAATCCCTTCGATATCGAGTTCGGGGTTCAGCCTTGACTGAACGATTTTTATCGTATTCAGCAATTTGCCCAACCCTTCGAGCGCGAAATATTCGCATTGAACGGGGATGATCACTGAATCGGCGGCAGTAAGCGAATTTACGGTGATCAGGCCAAGGGAAGGCGAACAGTCGATGATAATGAAGTCATAGTCATCCTTGATCTGGGCAATCACCTTGCGCATCATCTTTTCGCGGTTGGGCAGGTTGATCATTTCAATCTCGGCGCCCACAAGGTCGATGTGCGCCGGCAATAAATCAAGGAAAGGCGTGGAGGTGTTAAGGATGATGTTCTTTGCTTCAACATCATCGATAATGCACTCATAAATGCTGGTCTTGATGTTCCTCGGATCAAATCCGACGCCCGAAGTGGCATTGGCCTGCGGGTCGGCATCGATGACCAGGGTTTTATATTCAAGCACGGAAAGTCCCGCCGCCAGGTTGATGGCGGTGGTGGTTTTTCCTACACCTCCCTTTTGATTTGCAATTGCAATTACTTTACCCATTTATCATATTAATCAATGGTACAAAATTACTAATTATAGCAACACCTTAAAGAATGTTGAAAAGTTTTGAAAATAATGAGTCAGTCCGGCAGGGATTCCCGGCCGGTAAAGAGTTATCCGGGAGGGTTAATGCTTGTCAGTTTCTGACGTGAGATCTTCGAATTCGATCGTTTTGTGGGTTCGCGGCACCCCGGCTGAATCATTCTCCGTGAAGGATTCCGTGTCGTATTCCGGACGGTCGGGCGCTTTCCCGGTGCGAATGAATTCAATAACGTCGCTCAGACCATTGGCGAATTTGTCAAAATCTTCTTTGTAGAGAAAAAGCTTGTGCTTCTCATAGAAGAACTTTCCCTGTTCGTTGTTGAAGCGCCTTTTACTCTCCGTGATGGTAATATAGTATTCCTCGCCAATGGTGGCTTTAACATCGAAAAAATAAGTCCGCTTACCCGCGCGCACCGGGCGTGAAAAAATTTCTTCCCGTTCCCGTTCCTTATTTTCAGTCTCTTCCATTCTGCAGTCTTGTTAAGATTAGTACATCGACATCGGTCGATTCAGTGAACGCAAAAATAAAAATATTATTTGAAATAAATTTTATTTCTTTATTCCGTAGCTTTGCAAACTGTAACTATTAAATATTTCATGTTCTTTTTCATACCTTATATATGTTAGGCAGAAGACATTACCGGATAAAAACACTGCAGGCACTTTATGCATATTTTCTGGGAGGTGAAGCCAGGATAGAAATTGCCGAAAAAAATCTTCTGCAAAGCCTTGATAAGGTTTACGAGCTCTATTTCCTCCAGTTATCCTTCCTTCTTGAGATCATCCATTTCTACCGGTTCAGGATGGAGGAATCCAAAACAAAATTCTATCCCACGCCCGAAGAGGTGAATCCCAGCTACAAATTGTCGGAAAACCGCGTGGTAATGCAGCTTCAGCATAACCTCGATCTTGCCGACCAGATTGTCAACTACCGGATTTCATGGACCGAAGAGCAGGAGATGGTGCGCAAGATATACCAGAAACTCAAAGCCAGCAAGGATCTTGCCGATTACCTGGCTTCAGGCGTCAGTTCATACCGTGAAGATCAGGATTTCCTTGAAAAGCTGTTCAGGAAATTTGTCGCAAAATCAGGCGATCTCCAGTCTTGGTTCGAAGAACGCAATATTTTCTGGGAAGATGACTTCGAAGTAGCCGCCGTTTTTGTCCTGAAAACGATCAAGCTGATGTCCGAATCCTTTGGCGAAAGGGATAAGCTTACTGCACTCTTCTCAAAGGATATGGAGGACGATGCCGATGAAGACCGGAAGTTCATCCTGGAGTTGTTCCGTAAAACCATTATGAACAGCGATGAATCAGACAAGCTGATCGATGCCCGCACCAAAAACTGGGAACTTGACCGCATCGCGCTTACCGATATCCTGCTGATCAAAATGGCCCTGACGGAATTTACCGGCTTTTCTCAGATCCCCGTAAAGGTCACCATGAATGAATATATCGAGATATCCAAGCAGTTCAGTTCGCAGAAGAGCAAACTCTTTATTAACGGAATCCTCGACAAGTTGGTCACCGACCTTACCGAAGCGAAAAAAATCAAGAAAACCGGCAGGGGGTTGATGACCTGATTCCCGGCGTTTGAAAGCAACATGCTTTGCATCATTTATTCAGATGCGGGATAAAATATTCTTTTGGGTTAAACGTTAGCAATAACATAAACCAACAACGATATCGTGCACAACTTACTTCGAAAAAGCCTATTGATGATCGCCATCCTTGGCCTGGCTGCAGGGCAGGTCGATGCACAGAACGGTGGTTACGGAACCTTTAAGTTTCTCAAATATACCAATTCTGCCAGGATCGCCGGGCTCGGCGGAGATTTCCTGGCCATCAACGACAATGATGTTACCCTCACCCTGGCCAATCCCTCCCTGATAACACCGGCCATGAACAACAACATCGCGCTGAGCTATGTCAACAATCCCGGGGGCATCAATTACGGTTATGTTGCCTATGCACGCTCGTTCAGCAAGGCAGGCAATTTCGTGGGAAGCCTGCAGTACATCAACTACGGTAAGTTTACCGGTGCCGATGCCGCCGGGAACCTTACCAGCGATTTTTCGGCAGCAGAATACGCGCTGGCTGTTGGCTGGGGTAGACAGCTCTCCCCCCTGTTTTCGATCGGGGCCAACGGAAAACTGATCTTTTCACAACTTGACACTTATCATTCATTCGGACTGGCAGTCGATGTTGCAGGCACCTATACCTCGCAGGACAAATCTTTCAGCGCCTCCCTGGCCGGAAGAAACATCGGGTCGCAGATCGTGCCGTATGTTCCCGGACAATACCTGCCGCTTCCTTTTCAACTCGAGATCGGCATGTCACAGCAACTGAAACATGTCCCGCTCCGGTTTTCGCAACTCTTCACCAACCTGCAGCGCTGGGACCTTACGTATCTCGATCTCACCGATCCCGCCAACATCCCCGACCCGATTACCGGCGATGTCAAATCAAAGACCGGCATCTCCAAAATCGCCGATAACGCGATGCGCCACGTTGTGCTTGGCGCCGAGCTGACCATTGCAAAAGTTGTCTCCGTGAGGATCGGTTACAACTACCAACGGCGCCAGGAGTTGAAAATTTACGGTTCGGCCGGGATGGCTGGTTTCTCATTTGGCGCAGGATTGCGTGTGAAGATGTTCAGCCTGGCTTACACCTACGGCAACGACCAGGCCGGCTCGCCAAACCGCAACTACATCACGCTAGCCGTGAACCTCCAGGAATTTACTAAAAAGCAATAAGGTTGCAGGTCACCGTCGATTCCCGTTCCGGCTTCTGTTTTGGCGTTGTTTATGCCATCGGGGTTGCAGAGCGCGAATTGCAAAGCGGCACTCCCATGTGGTGCCTCGGTGACATCGTTCACAATGAACTTGAGGTGGGCCGGCTCAGGCAGGCTGGTCTGAAGACCATCAGCCATGACGACCTGGCTGCCCTGCACGATTGCAAAGTGCTGATCAGGGCACATGGCGAGCCCCCTGAAACATACCGGACCGCCTTCACGAACAATATTGAACTGATCGACGCATCCTGCCCGATCGTGCTCCATCTCCAGCAAACCATCCGCCAGGGATACTTGGAAATGAAGGAGAAAAACGGGCAGGTGGTGATTTACGGGAAAGCGGGACATGCCGAGGTGACCGGGCTTGCAGGTCAGACCGATGGAACCGCTGTGATCATCGGCCATTCCGGTGATCTGGCGAAAGTTGATTATTCGCGCCCGGTAAGGTTATACAGCCAGACCACGATGAGCGTGGAAGGATTCAGGGAGGTTGCCGCGTTGATACAGGCGGGGATGGAAGCAGGTTCCCCCGGGAGTCCGGTCGATTTTGACTGGCATGACAGTATCTGCCGGCAGGTTTCAAACCGCACCAGGCATTTGCGCGACTTTGCAGGCAGGTTTGATGTTGTTATCTTTGTGAGCGGCTTGAAAAGTTCAAACGGCATGATCCTTTACAGCGTGGTCAAAGAGGCCAATCCCCGCGCTTACCTGGTTTCCGGCCCGGGTGATCTCAAAGGTGAATGGTTCGAAAACGCCGGTTCTGCCGGGATTTGCGGGGCAACATCCACCCCGGTGTGGCTCATGGAAGAAATTGGAAAGAGTATCCGGGAAAAAATAAACTGACATGTACCTGCAAAAACTCCTGTTGGTCGGCTTTAAAAATTACTCCACGGCTGAATTCAGCTTTTCGGGGAAGATCAACTGCTTTGTAGGCAACAACGGCACCGGGAAGACCAACCTGCTCGATGCAATCCACTACCTGGCATTCTGCAAGAGTTTTTTTACCAGCCTCGACGCGCAGAATATCCGCCATGGCGATGATTTTTTTGCCATCCATGGCACCTTCCTCAAAGGCGACGATACGAGCGACCTGGTGCAGTGCATCCAGAAAAAACAGCAACGCAAGCGATTCCTGATCAACAAAACAGAATATGAGCGGCTTGCAGATCATATCGGGAACTTCCCGCTGGTGATGATCTCGCCTTACGACCGCGACCTGATCAACGACGGCAGCGAACTGCGCAGGAAATACATCGACAGCGTCATCTCGCAATTCGATAAATTTTACCTCGACGACCTGATCCAGTACAACAAGGCATTGTTTCAGCGGAATGCCCTGCTGAAAACCTTTGCCGAACAGCGCTATTTTGATGAGGCCATGCTCGAGATATGGGATGAACCGATGATCAGGCTTGGCGAGCAGCTGTTTACGAAGCGCAATGAATTCCTGATGCGGTTCATCCCGCTGTTTCAGCAATATTTCAGTTTCCTCAGCAATGGCTCCGAAACGGTTGGCATCCGTTACATTTCACAGCTTACCGGGAATACGTTCCGCGATGTATTTAAAGCAGCCCTTGGCCGCGACCGTGCCGCGCAGTTCTGCACGACAGGTACCCACAAGGATGATCTGGAATTTACCCTTGACGAATATCCTGTCAAGAAGTTCGGATCCCAGGGGCAGCAAAAATCATTTGTCATCGCCATCAAACTGGCCCAGTTTGAATATACGAAGAACATCAAGGGTTTCAAGCCCATCCTGTTGCTGGATGATGTTTTCGACAAGCTCGACGACCTGCGCGTTGCCCAGCTCATCAAGCTGGTGAGCGAGAACAGTTTTGGACAGGTATTTATCACCGACACCAGCCGCGAACGCATCTCCGCCATGTTCGCCTCCATGGAGATCGAGCATGAGATATTCAACCTGCCGCTGCCAAATGTGAAATCTGAAATCTGAAATCGTAAATCGTAAATCGTAAATCGTAAATCGTAAATTATCTTATCCCGGTTGGCCTGTATTTCCGGGAAAAGGACTAATTTTACCCCCCAACCCCGTAGGGGTTGCATAATGTATATCACTAAAACCCCTGAACCCCGTAGGGGTTCCATTCCTGTTGCGAAAAGGTACCGAAAAACCATTAAAAGCGGCCATAGAAGAGTTCCTGGATTCGTTTCACCTCCGGGATAAGCTGAACGAAGCGAAGGTGATTGCTGCCTGGGAAAAGGTGGTAGGGGAGATGATTGCCAAAAACACCAGGAACCTCCAAATCCGGAACAAGGTTCTTTTCATCCGGGTCGACTCCGCCGCACTGCGCAACGAACTCATGTTTGCCCGCAGCAAGATCATCTTTGCCCTCAACAAGGAGGTCGGAGCCAACGTGATCAATGAAATTGTACTAAGCTGAGATGGTATATTCCGTGCTGGAATTTAACCACAAAGGCGAAAAAGGATACATGAAGGTGCAAAAAATCGTAAATCGTAAATCGTAAATCGTAAATCGTAAATCGTAAATCGTAAATCGTAAATCGTAAATACCTTCCCCCTCTTACTTTATCTCGCACCCCAAAAGCTTAACATCCCCAATATAAGCCTCCAGCCTGTCGCCCACCTTTACCGGTCCCACGCCGGCCGGGGTTCCGGTGAAGATGTAATCGCCGGTTCGTAGGGTCATGAATTTCGAAATATAGGCGATGATATCATCAAACGGATAGATCATCAACCCGGAGTTGCCGGTTTGCACGGTTTTCCCGTTCAGGTCAAGATGAAAACCGATATCCCTGAGGTCGTTGAAGTTCTCTTTTGGGAGAAACCCGCCGATGGGGGCCGACTGATCAAACCCTTTGGCGATGGTCCACGGAAGACCTTTCTGCTTGGCCGAATCCTGCAGATCGCGGGCCGTCATGTCGAGCCCGATCCCGATTTCGTCGAAATAGGTGTCTGCGAATTTTTTCTGGATATTCTTGCCCACCTTGCAGATTTTCAACACCAGTTCCACCTCATAATGGATCTCCGACGAAAAGGAGGGATAATAAAACGGCCTGTTGCGTATGAGCAGGGAGGAATCAGGTTTCAGAAAAAAAACGGGAGATGCCGGCACGGCATTGTTGAGCTCCCTGATGTGGTCGACATAGTTGCGCCCGATGCAGATAATCTTCATGGCAGGAATGCATTAGGATCAGAAAAGATCAAGTTTAACTGACTCGTTGTTGAATCCGCGGAGTTTCAATCTTGTCAGCACTTTCTTGGTTGAAAGCGGAAATTCTCCCTTCATCATCCAGTCGTAGTATGAAGGCTCATCCTTGAGTACTTTTGCAACGGGTTTCCCCTTGTGTTTGCCGAAGTTGAAAACTTCCACGTTTTTGTCGTTGTAAACGATATGGCCGATCAGGTCAACGTTTTTCATGCCAAAGGAAAACTCGCTGAGTACCTTGATATCGTTGACAACGGGTGTGCTGATGTTGCCTTTTTTATCCTTAAAGGTGATCTCGGCATAGCGGTCAAGCTGCGCTTTCAGGATCTCGTAGGTTGCGATCGTGTCGGCTTCGGCGCTGTGGGCATTCACAAGTTCCTTTTCGCAATAGAATTTGTATGCGGCACCCAGGTTACGGGGTTCCATCTTGTGGAAGATGTTCTGCACGTCGACAAACCGTCTGCCTTTCAGGTCAAAATCGATCTCTGCACGGAGAAATTCCTCCACCAGCAGCGGAATGTCAAAATGGTTCGAGTTGAACCCCGCAAGATCGCAGTTGTCAAGGAATTTGGCCAGCTCATGGGCTACCTGTTTAAAGGTCGGACAATCCCTGACATCCTCGTCGGTGATCCCGTGAATTTCGGTCACTTCGGGCGGAATGGGCATTTCGGGATTGATCCGCATGGTGCGGGTCTGGGTTGTACCGTCAACGTTTACACGATGAATGCAGATTTCAACAATGCGATCGGTGGCAACCCGGATACCGGTTGTTTCGAGATCAAAAAAGGCAATTGGTTTCGTGAGGGTCAGTTCCATCAAATGGGTTGGTTAGTATCGAAATTTTCAAGACAGGATACCAGTTTGTTTAAAAATTGTCCGCCAAGCGCTCCGTCGATCACGCGATGATCGTAGGTGATGGAGATCATCATGATCGGGCGGATGGCCATGGTATCGCCATCGGGCGTTTCAACCACCACCACGCGCTTTTTAATGGCTCCCACTGCGATGATGGCAGTTTGGGGCTGGTTGATGATCGGGGTTCCCATCAGGGTTCTGAACGATCCCAGGTTGGTAAGGGAGATGGTTCCGCCTGAAATTTCGTCGGGCACAAGTTTCCCCACGCGGGCCCGCTCGGCCAGGTCGTTCACCGATTTCACGATCCCCAGCAGGCTTTTTTCATGGGCGCTGCGCACCACGGGAACGATCAGGTTGAAATTTGGCAGGGCTACTGCCACGCCGATGTTGACGTTTTTATGGACAATAATCTTTGTCCCGTCGACCGAAACGTTGACCATCGGAAAATCCCTGACGGCTTTGGCAATGGCTTCGATGAAAATGGGGGTAAAGGTGAGTTTCTCCTTTTCGCGTTTCAGGAAGGCATCCTTGTTCTTATCGCGCCATTGAACCACGCGGGTCATATCCACCTCCTGGAACGAGGTGACATGCGCCGAGGTCTGAACCGACCTGACCATGTGGTTGGCAATGAGCTGGCGGATGCGGTCCATTTCGACGATGCGGTCTTCGCCGGGAATTACCTGTGCAATGGTGCGGGGCGCCACCACGGGTGCGGCTTCCATAACGGCGAGGGCCTCCTGCACAACCGGTTTGATCCCGGCTTTGCGGTCCTTCAGGTAATTCAGTATATCCTGTTTGGTCAACCGGTCGTCTTTTCCGCTGCCGGAGATCGCATCGAGCTCGGTGAAGGGGATGTTTTCCTGCAGGGCGATGCTTTTAACCAGGGGAGAATAGAATCGCGTGCCTGATGCGGCGCCGCTCTCATGGCCGGAATCGGCCTGGTCAACCGTTGCCTCCCAGTTCTCGGTCGAAACAATGTCCGGCTTGGCTGTACCAGGTTGAGGGGCAGGCTCGGGAGCCTTTGCCGCCGTGTTGCTGTTGCCGGCTGATGCTCCCGCAACTTCAAGCAGGGCGAACACCGAACCAACAGCCACAGGCTGTCCTTCCGTGAATATTTTCTTTATCAGTTTTCCCGCAACAGGGGAGGAGATTTCAGAATCAACTTTATCAGTGGCGATTTCAACCAAAGGTTCATCTTCCAGGATCATTTCACCCTCATTTTTCAACCAGCGGGTGATGGTTGCTTCGATGACACTTTCGCCAAGTTTTGGTATAACTACCTCATAATTTGACATATACAAATGATTGAATGGATTTATGCAAAGGTAACGCTTTTTCTTATTTTGAAACATTCAAAATAAAAATAAGTTTTCAGCTTCTGCCCAGGTGCCTGAACCCTTTGATAATGATGTTCAGATCGTTGGTAAGTTTGTAATCACGTGCATAAAGGAGATCGAGGCGGGTGGTGGTTTCTTCGGGCAGGTTCTTGTTTTTGAAGGCATCGAGCGGGTTGAGCACGCCGGGTTTTATCTCGGGAAGGCGATGGGCTTCATGGATGGTGGTTTGTGTAAAGCCGACCCACGATTTCCAGGTAAAAAATACGGAAAAAATGTTGCGGATCAGCCCGACCGGGTTTTTGACGATAAAGAGGGCTGCCGGGTAAAGGCAAAGCAAGGTAAAGGAAACCATCACATCGAGCAGCCGCTTGTTTCTCCGGTTTGTTTTCTTGGTGATCGCGTTGATGTCGATCACATATAGGTCGCCCGAGGTATTTATCGAGTTGCTGCCGATGATGGAAAGACTCTCGGGAGGGGCAATTTTATAGTCTACCTGTTCATTCTTCAGTTCCGACATTTTGTCGATGATCACCTGGGCAGGAACATCTTTGGCACAGAAAATAACCTCGTTGATCTTGTGGATGGTGATAATTTCCTTGATCTGGCCGAGATGCCCGATGAACCCGTTTGCATTGTTCCGGTGTTTATGGTAACTGACAAGCCCGGTGAATGACGGGTTCATGCCGGTTTTCTGGAGCAGGTCGGAAACCCGCTCCGACTCCTCCTTTTCACCGATGATGACGAACCGTTTGTTTTTTTCGGAATTCAGCCGGAAACCGCTGACATTCATGACATGCAGCAGGTAGCGCACGCCAAGCATGATCAGGGTGCCCCAGGTGGCGCCCAAAATGATGAGGGCGCGTGAAAAACGGTAATGTTCGTTCAGCAGGGAATAGAGAACAAGGATGATGAGGGTGCCCATGGCCATGCCCTGGATAACCCTTCGCAACCTCACAGGCTTGTCGTAGCCTCCGCTGAGGTAGATGCACAAAAGCCAGATGGTGAGGTAGGTTGGAACGGCAATGTAGATAAAGGCGTCGGGATAATGCCCCCCGTCGGGGAAAATGAAATGCTTTTCCCAGTAGCCCTTGATGACAAAAATCCCGGCAAAGATGAGCAACGCGTCGATCATGGGCAGGAACACCCTGTTGAAAAACCGGATGAGGATGGAGATAAAGGCCCTGAAATAGATGGCGATGTTGATCATGACCGAAAATGCGCGGGCATTCTCTTTTGAGAAATGCTTCTTCGCGAACACGATCATGGCATTGTAGAACACGAAAACATAGTTCAGGCTGCTTTTCTTGGTGCTCTCGCCTTTATAATGAATGATGCGGGTTCCGGGGTAATAGTAGTTTTTGTAACCGGCCTCGGTGATGCGGTAACTCAGGTCGATATCTTCGCCGTACATGAAAAAGGCTTCGTCGAGCAAACCGGTTTTATCGAGAACCGTTTTGCGCAGCAGCATGAATGCACCGGCCAGCACGTCGACTATATGGGTTTTATCCTTGTCGAGGTAGCCCAGGTGATAGGTGCTGAACAGCCTCGACCTGGGAAAAAGCGAGGAAAGTCCGAATACTTTGAAGAAGGCAACGGAGGGGAGGGGCAGGCCGCGCTTGCTTTCGGGAAGGAACTTTCCCTTTCCGTCGAGCATTTTAACGCCAAGTCCGCCTGCATCCTGGTGCTCGTCCATGAAATCGACCACTTTGCGCAGGGTGTCATCTTCAACGATGGTATCAGGGTTGAGCAGCAGGACATATTCGCCGGAGGATTTGCGGATGGCCTGGTTGTTGGCGGCCGAGAATCCTTTGTTGTCTTTGTTTTCGATGAGCAGGACTTCCGGGAATTTTTCCTTTACCATCTTCACCGAGCCATCCACCGAGTCGTTGTCGACCACGAAAACCTCCGCATCAAGCCCGCGGCAGGCATTCTGGACAGAATGCAGGCACTGTTCAAGGAAGTACTTGACGTTATAGTTAACGATGACAACTGAGAGTTTCATGTGCGCGTTTTTCCTGCTTCAGGCGATGACCGTCTATTCGCGTGTAAAGTTAATGGATTCAGTGAAAATACAAACTATATTGCCCCGGCTTCGATCATCAGCACGATTTGTTCGATTGCCTGGTCGTTTCCCGCCGGGTCGTAATCGGTTTTAAGGTCATACCCGAACAACCGCGCGAGCGTTTGCCAGATAAAGGCAGAAAATCCGCCGCGCAACTCCTTCACAATGTCGAAGGTTGAATTTCCTGTTTCCCTGTAAATCAGTTTGATCAGAATCTTACCCTGCGAGTAGGTAAGGTCCTTTATTTGATCCCCGAACTGACCCTCCAGTTGCTTTTCAGCCGTTTTGATAAAAGCCTTCCTGGCTTTCTCGGTAGGGATCGTATCGAGGATGGATTTGTACATTTTCAGCTTCTGCCCGGCAAGTTTGGCATACGGGTACACCATTTTTACATTATATACGAGCCGGTCCCACCTGGCAGCCTGATGGCTGGTTTGCACTATTACCTGCGGGAAAATGACAACCGGTGTGATGTCGACGACGGCAACCGTATCCCCGTCAATGATTTGCGTCGGATTAACACGTTTGGCAGTATCCTGCGAAAAAGCATGATGGAAGCAAAAAACAACGAAGATGATATGCAGGATTCCGCTTTTCATTGAATGCCCGGTAAAAGGATTTTCTTAATAACGAAAACCACGCCGGGTTTCGTATCATGCCACCTTTAAATGTGCCATGCTGGTTTTCCGGAACTTCTCTTCGACAAATGCAACCGTAACGTTCAGTGATTTTACACCGGGCTTCGATGGCAGTTCAAACATGGCATCGTTCATGATCCCTTCGAGGATGGAACGCAACCCCCTGGCGCCAAGCTTGAATTCAATTGATTTTTCGACGATGAAATCCAGGGCTTCGTTTTCAAAGGTAACCTTGATATTATCCAGCTCAAAAAGCTTGGTATACTGTTTTATCAGGGAGTTTTTGGGTTCGGTCAGTATCCGCCTGAGGGTTTTGCGGTCGAGGGTGTGCATGAAGGTCACGATGGGAAGCCTGCCAACCAGTTCAGGGATGAGTCCGAAGGCTTTCAGGTCGACCGGGGTGATGTACTGCAGGATGTTGTCCTTATCGATGTTCTGCTGCTTCTTGTCCGTTTTATACCCGATTTTATTCGTCTGAAGCCGGTTGGATATTTTTTTGTCGATCCCGTCAAAGGCGCCGCCGGTGATAAAGAGGATGTTTTGCGTGTTCACCTGGATCATCTTTTGTTCGGGATGTTTCCGGCCTCCCTGGGGAGGAACATTGACGATGGAACCTTCCAGCATCTTGAGGAGCGCCTGTTGAACGCCTTCCCCGCTTACATCGCGGGTGATGGAAGGATTATCTCCTTTCCTGGCGATCTTGTCGATTTCGTCGATGAAGATAATTCCCCGTTCGGCGGCGGCAACATTGTAATCGGCCACCTGCAGCAGCCTCGACAGGATGCTTTCCACGTCTTCGCCAACGTACCCGGCTTCGGTAAGCGCGGTGGCATCGGCAATGCAGAAGGGAACGTTGAGCATCTTCGCGATCGTACGGGCAAGCAGGGTTTTGCCTGTACCTGTTTCGCCCACAACGACAATGTTCGATTTCTCGATGTCCACATCGTCGGTGCCGGCGTCTTTCGAATGATTCACCCTTTTATAATGGTTGTACACGGCGACGGCAATCACCTTTTTGGCTTCATCCTGTCCGATGACAAACTGGTCGAGGTATTTTTTTATCTCGACAGGTTTCAGCAGGTTGAAATCGGGCAGGTTCTTCGGCTTTTCCGCTGCTAGTTCTTCCTGGAGAATAACCTGTGCCTGCTCGATGCAGTTTTCGCAGATATGCGCGTTCAGCCCGGCAACCAGGATCCTGGTTTCGCGTTTTTCACGACCGCAGAAGGAACATTTGTCGACAGCTTTTGCCATGTTTTTTTTTTAATGATCTTTTTTCGGCCTGATCAGGATCTCATCGATCATGCCGTAGGTGCGGGCTTCATCGCTTGTCATCCAGTAATCGCGGTCGGCATCCTTGAGAATGCGCTTGTAGGGCTGGCCCGAATGCAGCGCGATGATCTCATAAAGCTCCTTTTTCAGCTTCTGGATCTCGCGGGCTGTGATGTCAATGTCGGAGGCCTG
>Ga0114951_10001225_pt1 | contig 32624 bp, 19 predicted proteins | sample AM7aDNAmetaG_FD_88677 | JGI IMG/M metagenome (GOLD analysis project Ga0114951, IMG submission 88677) | Freshwater microbial communities from Finland to study Microbial Dark Matter (Phase II) - AM7a DNA metaG | ecosystem: Environmental > Aquatic > Freshwater > Lake | place: Finland: Lake Alinen... | reverse complement strand
GCGCCCCCTCCGCGGCGTGTCCGCGCTCCTCCTGGCCCTCCCCGCCCCGCGGCGGCCGGGGCCCCCCCGGCCCCGGGCGGCCGGCGGCCGGGGCGGGCGGGGGGGGGGGGGGGGGGGGGGGGGGGGGGGGCGAGTATGCCCCTCACGTAGACTATCCCGCAGGCCCGGATCGTAATCCTCGGCCTGCGGTTTCGTGGACTCGCGCCCGCCGCGGGGCGTATGCTCGGGTGCCGCCGGCCGCGTTGAGCTGCGGACTGCCGCCGTCAACCGTCAACCGTCAATCGCCGCGGCGTCGCCACCGACGCGCTTGGCGGCGTAGAGCGCCTCGTCGGCGCGGCGCAGGAGGTCGTCGGGGAGCTCGTCGGACGACCACTGTACGACCCCGGCGCTGACCGTGACGCCGCGCTGCGCGAGCACCTCGGAGGAGCGCACTGCCGCAAGCACCCGCTCGGCGAGGCCGCGCGCACCGCTCAGGTCGACGCCCGGCAGCAGCACGCTGAACTCGTCGCCGCCGAGCCGGCCGGGCACGTCCTCGGCGCGGCACAAGGCGCCGAGGAGCTCGGCGAAGCTCGCGAGCACCTCATCGCCGGCCTTGTGCCCGGCTGAGTCGTTCACCTGTTTGAGGCCGTCGAGGTCGAGGCTCACGAGCGCCAGGGGGCTGCCGTGACGCCGCGCCAGCGAGACGGCCTTCTCCAGGGACTCATAGAAAGAGCGTCGGTTGGCGAGGCTGGTGAGATCGTCGGTGGCGGCGATGCGCATGATCGTGGCGTTGGCGGCTTCGAGTGCCGCAGCCTCGGCCACCAGCTCGGCGTTCAGGTGGGCCAGCTCTTGGTTCCGCTGCTGGATCTCCTTCCCCGCGCGTCTCTGGGCGGTGACATCGCGAGCCGCCGCGAAGACGCCGAGAACGTCGCCTTGCTCATTGCGGTAGACGGAAGCGTTGTAGAGCACCTCGGTGATCGCGCCGGAGCTGTGGCGGATGGCCAGCGGGTAGTCGATTATCTGCCCTGCCGAAAACGCCTTCAGGTACCCGGCACGCGCTATCTCCGGCTCCGCGAAGTAGTCCGCGAAATCACTGCCGATGAGCTCTTCCCGACTTCTGCCGGTGATCTTCTCGGTGGCTGCGTTGACGTCGGTGACGCGTCCTTCTGCGCTGATCGTGACCAAGGGATCAAGGCTGGTCTCGATGAGATTGCGTGCATAGAGCGACGCTTCGTGCAGGGCGTCCCCGGCCTGTTTGCGCGCCGTGACGTCGAGATGCGTGCCGATCATCCTCAGCGGGCGCCCGTCGCTGTCCCACTCCGCGACCTTGCCGCGGTCCAGCACCCAGACCCAGTGTCCGTCCTTGTGGCGCATGCGCGCCTCACACGCGTAGATGTCCGAGTGCCCCGCGAAGTGCTCTTCGAGGAGCTCGTCCGAGAGCTGCAGGTCATCGGGGTCACAGAGACCTCTCCAGGTCTCGATGGAGGTCGGGGCGAGCTCGGCGAGTGTGTAGCCGACGATCTCGGCCCAGCGCTCGCTGAAGGTCTCCTCCCCGGTCTGGGGGCGCCAGTCCCAGAGCCCCACGCCGGAGCCCTCGACGGCACGCTCAAGCTGTTCCTCGCGCTGGCGGAGCGCCTCCGCGGCGAGGACTCTCTCGTCGACATCGGTGAACGTAAGGTTGTAGCCCGACGGCTCTCCGCTGCCGCCGCCGGCGCGCTGTGGTTGCCCGTCGAGATGCGCCCAGAAGGGCTCGCCGCCGACGGGCTGCAGGCGCAGCTCGCAGGTCTGCGGCGCCTCGGTCTGCTTGAGCACCTCGAGGTGCCGGTAGTACTCCTTGCGGTCGGCGGCGACGACGAAGGCGCTGAACGGCTGCCCGACGAGCTGCCGCCGCTCCACGCCCAGCAGATGCGCGGCCGTGAGGTTGGCATCGCCGACGATGCCCCACTCGTTGAGCGTGAGGTAGCCCACCGGCGCCAAGTGGAAGAGCTCCACGTGCTTCGCGCGCGAGATCTCCAGCTCGAGCTGGGCGCGGCGCAGCTCCTCGTTCTGCATCTCGAGCTCGATCTGGTGGACGCGCAGCTCGTGGACGGCAGCGGCGAGCTCCTCGGGCGCGGGCGCAGCGGCGGAGAGCCCGGCGAGGCGCTCCTCGGCCTGGCGGCGCAGCTCCTCGGCCGAGAGCGGCTCGCGCAGCTCGGCGGCGTCCGGCGCGGCCTTCTTCTTGCGCGGAGGTGGGGCGGCGGCCATCAGGCGAGGGGCTCGATGCTGATGGCCGTCATCTGCCGCTCGCCGCGGCGTTGCCGCCGCCGCGCTTGGCGGCGTAGAGCGCCTGGTCGGCGCGGCGCAGCAGGTCGTCGGGGAGTCCGCCCGGCGCCCACTGCGCGACCCCGGCGCTGACCGTGACGCCGCGCTGCGCGAGCGCCTCGCGGGAGCTCACCGCCGCCAGCAGCCGCTCGGCGAGCCCGAGGGCGCCACCGAGCTCCATGCCCGGAAGCAGCACGCTGAACTCGTCGCCGCCGAGGCGGCCCGGCAGGTCCTCGGCGCGGCACAGTGCGGCGAGCAGTGCGGCGAAGCTCGTGAGCACCTCGTCGCCGGCTTCGTGGCCGGCGGAGTCGTTGACCCGTTTGAGGCCGTCGAGGTCGAGGCTCAGGACGGCCAGCGGGCTGCCGTGACGGCGCGCCAGCGAGACGGCCTTCTCCAGAGACTCGTAGAAGTGGCGGCGGTTGGCGAGGCCGGTGAGATCGTCGGTGGCGGCGACGCGCGTGATGGTGGCGTTGGCCTCGGCGAGGGCTGCGGTCTCGTCCACCAGATCGGCGTTCAGGCGGGCCAGCTCCTGGTTGCGCTGCCGGACCTCCTCCTCCGCCTGCTTGCGCGCGGTGATGTCGCGCGTGATGCCCTCAACGGCCACCAGACGACCGTCAGCGTCGCACACCGCCAGCAGCCGGCTTTCCATCCAGCGGATCACGTCGCCCTTGCAGGTCCAGCGCATGAGAATGGGTTCGTCTGGGAGGGGGGGAGACTTGATCGCTCGCCTGATCTGCTCGATGTCCTGAGGGTCCACGATGTCGAGCATGACCTGCGGGTCGGTGTACAGCTCCTCCGGCGTGTGGCCCGTGATCGCCTCGACGGCGGGGCTCATGTAGGCCAGATGCGCCGTCGGGGAGAGATCGTAGCGGAAGATGATGTCGGGGGCATTGTCGGCCAGCCGCCGGTAGCGCTCCTCGTTTTCGCGCAGCTCTTCCTCCGCCCGCTTGTGTTCAGTGATGTCCGTGAAGACGCTGACCACGCCCTCGAGCTCGCCGGCCGCATCGAGGAGCGGCGCGGCACTGGCGTTGATCCAGCAGACCGCACCCTCCGGCTGCACGACGCCCATCACGACGTCTTTCACCGCGCGCTTCTCCTTCATGGCGCGGGGGCCCGGCATCTCCGTCGCCGGCAGCGGCGTGCCGTCGGGGCGCAGCAGCTTCCGCTGCGGGGCATCGTGGACACGACCTTCGATCATCGCGCTCGCCAGCCCCAGGATGCTCTCTGCCGCGGGGTTGGCGCTGACGATGCGGCCATCCGCGGCGATCAGGACGACGCCCTCGGTCATCGTCTCGAACAGGCGGCGCAGGCGCTCCTCGCTCTCTGCCAGCTCCGCGGTGCGCGCCAGCACCCGCTCTTCGAGGACCTCGTTGAGGCGGCCGCTCGCCTCCTGCGCCACGACCCGTTCGTGGACATCGGTGATGGTCAGGTGGTAGCGCAGCGGTTCGCCGTCGGCGGCGCGCTGCGGCTGCCATTCGAGGTGCCCCCAGAAGGGCTCGGCGCCGACGGGCTGCAGGCGCAGCTCGCAGGTCTGCGCCCACCCGATCTCGCGCAGTGATCTCATGTGCCGGTGGTAAACGTCCCGGTCCGCCGCGAAGACGAAGATGCTGAACGGTCGTCCGACGAGCGGTTGCTGCCCCACGTCCAGCAGGAGGGCGGCGGCGCGGTTGGCGTCGCGGACCATGCCCGTGTCGTCCAGGGCAAGGTAGCCCACCGGCGCCAGGTCGAAAAGCTCGAAGTACTTCGCGCGCTGCTCCTCCAGCTCGAGCCGGGCACAGCGCAGCTCCTTGTTTTGTGCGCGGATGCGAAGAAACGCCTCGATCCGCGCGAGCAGCTCGGGCTTGCGGAGCGGCCGCACCATGTAGCCGTCCGCGAGGCCCTCCGCGAGGCCCTTGGCCTGGTCGTCGGAGGATATCTTCACGCCCGAAAGGAGGATCACGAAGACGTCGGCGAGCGCGGGATCGCTCTTGAGCTGCCGCGCCACGTCGACGCCGTCGCCGTCCGGCAGCATCACGTCGAGCAGGACGAGGGCGGGGAGGTGGCGGCGGGTGAGCTCGAGGGCTTCGGCGGCGGTGGTCCCGGTGAGGACCCTGAAACCTGCTTCAAGAAGGATCCGCTCCGTGGCGCGCAGCACGTCGGCGTCGTCGTCCACGGCCAGAACGGTGAGTGCCGCATGGGCCGCGCCGGCGCCGCCCGGTCTTGCGAGGGCTTCAGCCATGCCTTAGAGCGGGCGCGTGAGGCTCGGCCCGGCCGCTGCTCGAGACCTCATCCGTGCGGCCCCCGCCGGCGGCGAGACAAGGCTCACAGTCGAACTCGGTCACGGCGTGCTCCGTGGCCCGCATGCCTCTCCCCTCAGGTCGTCCCTTTGCCCCGAGGCATTGTCACCGGCCGCGGGCGTCCACCCTGTTGGCGCCCCCCGTGGGGGGCTGAAGGGTGAGTATAGCTTCTGCTTGGGGTGGCCCGCGCAGGCCCGCCGTGGTCGCCGTCAGCGGGCCCCCGCCACGGCATCGCCGCCGCCGCGCTTGGCCGCGTAGAGGGCCTCGTCGGCGCGGCGCAGCAGCTCGTCGAGGAGCTCATCAGGGGTCCACTGCGCGACCCCGGCGCTGACCGTGACGCCGCGCTGCTCAAGCGCCGCGCAGGCGCGCACCGCCGCCAGCAGCCGTTCGGCGAGCCCGAGCGCCCCGGCGAGCTCCATGCTCGGCAGCAGCACGCTGAACTCGTCGCCGCCGAGCCTTGCCGGCAGGTCTTCGGCACGGCACAGCGCGGCGAGCAGTGCGGCGAAGCTCGCGAGCACCTCGTCGCCGGCCTCGTGACCGGCGGAGTCGTTGACCCGCTTGAGGCCGTCGAGGTCGAGGCTCACCAGAGACAAGGGGGCGCCGTGACGGTGCGCCAGCGAGATGGCCTTCTGGAGGGCCTCGTAGAAGTGGCGCCGGTTGGCGAGCCCCGTGAGGACGTCGGTGGCGGCGATCTTCGTGATGGCGGCGTTGGCGGCTTCGAGGATGGCGCTCTCGCCGACGAGCTCATCGTTATGGCGTAGTTGCTCGACGTTGATATCGCTCAGCGCCTGGTTGCGTTGCTGGATCTGCGCCTGGGCGCGCCTCTGGGCGGTGATGTCCCAATTGGTGCCGATCATGTGCGTGGCCCGCCCGGAGGCGTCGCGCTGCACGAGGGCGAGGGCGCGGACGTAGTGGATGGTCCCGTCCGGCCAGAGCGCGCGGAACTCGGTGTCGAACTCCTTCTCGCCGCGCAGCGCCATCTGGATCTCGGCGTCGCCGCGCTGCCGGTCGTCCGGGTGCAGCCCTGCCTGCCAGGCCTCGTAGGCGCCGCCGAACTGCTCGCGCGTGACCCCGTAGAGCTGGAACATCTGCTCGTCCCAGATCAACACGTCGTCGGTGACGAAGTAGTCCCAGAGGCCGACGCCGCCGGCGCGCGTGGCCAGCGCCAGGCGGGCGGTGGCATCTCGCAGCGCCTCTTCGGCCTGCTTGCGCGCGGTGATGTCCTCGTGGGCGACCACAACGCGATGCGGTCCTTCGCCCGGGAACACCGTGACGCGCCCCGTGAACCAGCGTTTCTCGTCGGGCGCATCGCACGGATAGTCCAGGGTGGAGGAGTCCTTCTCTCCGGAGACGACCGTGCGGATGCCTGCGGCAAACGCGGCCGCCTCCTCGGAGTGCTCGCCGGTGGCTGCATCGCAGACCTGGAGGTAGTTCGCACCCTCGCAGACTGAGGCGGCCGCGAGGCCGTTCTGCTCGGCGAATTCGCGCCACCGCTTGTTGACGAGCAGGATCGTGCCCCGCTCGTCCAGCACGGCGATGCTTGACGCGAGCCCATCGAGGGCCGACTGAAGAGCATGCTCCGAGCGCCGCAGGGCGTCCTCTGCCCGTTTGCGCTCCGTCTGGTCGATCATCACGGTGAGGAAGTGCTGCTGCCCCTGATTCTCGATGATCTCCCCGGAGAAGAGGCCGTTGAGGATGGTGCCGTCCTTGCGCCTGACCTTGAGCTCGCAATCGCTGACGCGGCCCTTCGCCTGAAGCTGCTCGGCCACGGCGCGCTGCTGCTGTGGGTCGACGAAGAGGTCCAGCTCATCGCTGGTGTGGCCGAGGATCTCCTCGCGGGAGTAGCCGAGCGCGTTCAGGAAGGCCTCGTTGACCTCGGTGAAGCGGTTCTCCGGCAGGCCGTTCACCGCCGTCAGGACGGGATTGCCATGGAACAGCCGCTCGAACCTCTGCAGCGCTTGCTGCTCTTTGGTGAGGTCCTTGGAGACGCCGAAGACGCACTCTTCTCCGTCCCACTCCCCGAACCAGACGCGGGTCTCAACGGGGATGAGCGCCCCCGCCTTGGTCTGCAGCGGCAGGGGGCAGCTCTCGCGCTCGCCGCGGAGCATGGCGGCGAAGATCGCCTCGGCCTCCGCGCGCCGGTCTCCGGGGTTGAGGTCGAGCACGTGCAGGTCGCCGACCTCCTCGGCAGTGTAGCCGAGCTTGGCCGCCACGGCCGGATTGGCGTAGACGATCCGTCCGTCGGGAGTGCCCACCACGATCATGTCGTCGACGGTGTCGAAGAACGTGCGGAAGTTCTGCTCGCTGGACGTGAGCTCTGCTTCAAGCCGCTTGCGCGCGGTGATGTCTTTGTCCACGCCGCGGTAGCCTTTGAGATCCCCCCCTTCGTCCAGCATCGGCACGCCGTTGGTGAGGAGGCAGAGTCGTTCGCCGTTCTTCGCGATGTTCCAGTTCTCCAGATCCTCTATGGGCGCCTTGCGTGCCACGATCCCAGAGAAGATCGCCGCAATTCTCTGCGCTTCATCCGGCGGCATGAAATCGAACGGTGTCTTCCCGATCACGTCTCCACGGGACCGACCAAGAAGGTCAAGACCCTGCTGCGAGCTGTACGTGTAGACGCCGTTCTCGTCCGTCTCCCAGACCCAATCGGCCATGCTGAATGTGATATCTCTCAGCCGCTCTTCGCTCTCCCGCAGCGCCTCCTCCGCGCGCTTGCGGGCGGAGATGTCGCGACTCACCCCGAGCAGCCCGATGACCTGCCCGTCACCATCCTTGAGTGGAGCCTTGAGGGTGTCGACGAGGACCCGGGTGCCGTCCGGGTACTGGATCCACTCCTCGTTGTGGCGCGGCCCGCCGCGAGCCATCATGATGCGGTCCCGCTCGCGGAAAGAGTCGGCGATCTCCTTGCCAAACAGCTCGTTGTCGGTGGCGCCGACGATGTCGGCGGCGTCGCGGCCGACGAATCGGGCAAACTCGGGATTGCAGCCGAGGTAGACGCCCTGCTCGTCCTTGTAGAAGACGATGTCGGGGATGGACGTGAGCAGACCGGAGAGCAGTGCCGTCGTCGCGCGCAGGGCCTCCTCGGCCTGTTTGCGCTCGCCGATGTCGAGCGCCGTGCCGGTCATTCTGAGTGGGCGTCCGTCACTGTCCCACTCCGATACCTTGCCGCGGTCCAGCACCCAGACCCAGCGTCCGTCCTTGTGGCGCATGCGTGTCTCGCACGCGTAGATGTCCGAGTGCCCCGCGAAGTGCTCTTCGAGAAGCTCGTCGGCGCGCCGCAGGTCGTCGGGGTGCGTGAGGCTTCTCCAGGTCTCGATTGAGGTGGGGGCGAGCTCGGCGAGCGTGTAGCCGAGGATCTCGGCCCAGCGCTCGTTGAACGTCTCCTCGCCGGTCTGGGGGTGCCAGTCCCAGAGCCCCACGCCGGAGCCTTCGACGGCACACGCGAGCTGGTCCTCGCTCTGGCGCAGCGTCACCTCCGTCAGGACCCTCTCGTGGACATCGGTGAAGGTCAGATGGAAGTGCAGCGGCGCGCCATCGGCGACGCCCTGCCGCCGGCTCTCGAGCCGTGCCCAGAAGGGGTCGCCGCCGACGGGCTGCAGGCGCAGCTCGCAGGTCTGCGGCTCGCCGGCCTTCTCGAGCAGCCGGTGGTGCCGGTAGAACACGTCCTGATCCGCCGCGAGCACGAAAGCGCTGAACGGCTGCCCGACGAGCCGCCGCCGCTCGATGCCCAGCAAGTGCGCTGCCGTGAAGTTCGCTTCGCCGACGATGCGCTCGGCGTTCACGGTGAGGTAGCCCACGGGCGCCAGGTCGAAGAGCTCGAAGTACTTCGCGCGTTGCTCCTCGAGCTCGAGCTGCGCGCGGCGCAGCTCCTCGTTCTGCATCTCGAGCTCGATCTGATGCACGCGCAGCTCGTGCACCGCGGCGGTGAGCTCCTCTGGCGCGGGCGCGGCGGCGGAGAGCTCGTCGAGACGCTCTTCGGCCTGGCGGCGCAGCTCCTCGGCCGAGAGCGGCTCGCGCAGCTCGGCGGCGTCCGGCGCGGCCTGCTTCTTGCGCGGAGGTGGGGCGGCGGCCATCAGGCGGAGGGTTCGATGCGTCTGGCCGCGAGCAGCAGGAGGGGCCGGCACTTGGGAGCCTGGACGAGCGCGAGGACGCCAATCTTCTTCTTGGGCAGCCGATGGAGCAGATCGGACGGAGTGCGCTCCGTGGTCCGCATGCACGCCTCCGCTCCCGAGCGAGAAACGCGGACGGCCATCTGCGCGGCGGGGGCGCGGCTCACGGCTCGCTGAAGGTGAACCCCTGCGCGAACACGCGCTCGCAGGTGGCCACCACGTCCGCGTCGTAGCGCACGCCGGAGCCGGAACGAACCTCGGCGAGGGCCGCCTCGAGGCCCAGCCCCGCCCGGTAAGGCCGGTGCGAGGCCATCGCCTCGACGACGTCGGCGACCGCGAGGATGCGCGCCTCACGCATGATCTCGTCGCCCTTGAGCCCGTCCGGGTAGCCCGTGCCGTCCAGGCGCTCGTGGTGCTGGCCGACGATCTCGGCGACCGGCTGGCGAAAGCGGATGGCGCCGAGCAGCTCGCGGCCCGCCTGCGCGTGCCGCTTGATGAGGGAGAACTCCTCCTCGTTGAGGGCTGCCGGCTTGCTGAGGATCTCGGCGGGCACGCCGACCTTGCCGATGTCGTGCACCTCACCGGCGAAGGCGAGCCCTTCGAGTGCCTCCTCGCCGAGCCCCAGCTCGAGGGCGATGGCCGTGGCCAGTTCGGTGACGCGCCGCTCGTGGGCGGCCGTGTAGGGGTCGCGCAGGCCGACAATCGCGCCCATCGTCTTCACCGTGTCGAGAAGCTGCTCGTGCAGCTCACGGGCGCTCCGCAAGAGCGCCTTCTCCGCCTGCCTACGCTCGTTCAGCTCCAGTTGCAGCCGCGCATAGCGCAGCGCCTCCTGCTCCATGGTGAGATCCTTGGAGACGCCGAAGACGCACTCGGCGTCGTCCCACCGGCCGGACCACACGCGGGTCTCCACCGGAAGCAGCGCCCCCGACTTTGTCTGCAGCGGCAGGGGGCAAGTCTCCCCCTCGCCGCGGAGCAGAGCGGCGAAGATGGCGTCCGCCTCGCCGCGCTTCTCGGCCGGGTACAGGTCGAGCCTCTGCATCACCGCGAGCTCGGTGGCGTTGTAGCCGAGCTTGGCCGACGCGGCGGGATTCGCGTAGACCAGCCGGCCGTCGAGAGCGGCCACCGCAATGATGTCGTCGACGGTCTCGAAGAACGCGCGGAAGTTCTGTTCGCTCTCTTGAAGCGCCTCCCCCGCGCGCTTGCGCTCTGTGATGTCCATGGCGACCCCCGCATAGCTGGAAACCGCCCCCTTTTCATCGCGGACGGGGAATCCGCGGTCCCAAATGTGCCGGGTGGTTCCGTCAGGCTGGATGATGCGGTACTCATGGTTGAACGGCTGTCCGGTCTTCTCGATCTCGAGCTCGGCCAGCACGCGCTCTCGATCCTCCACGTGAACGGCCTCGAGAAAAGACCGCGGATCTTCGTACAGGCTCTCCCGAGAGAGTCCCCAGATGCGCTCGAAGCTCGGGCTGACGTAGAAGATCTTGCCGATCTCCACATCAGCCATCCAGAAGGCCTCATCGATTGCCTCCGTGATCAATCGGAATCTCTGCTCGCTCTCGCGGAGGGCCTTCTCGGCCTGCTGGCGCGCAATGATGGCTCCCAGCCGCTCGGCGAGCGCATCCAGGAGCCGCCTCTCCTCCTTCAGGAACGGCCCCTCGTCCTCTTGCGGCATCTCCTCACGGTAACCTACATCGATCCTCCCCACCGCTGACCCGCTCACCTTGACCGGGGCGGATTGTATCCATGCCGACTCCGTGAAGTCGTGCGTGCGGAACTCGCGCTCACCGATCACCGTCCGGGCGCATGCGATCTCCGGGTATTGCCAGCTTTTCGGCAGGATGTCCGTAAGCTCCTGATACAATTCATCCAGGGTGAGGCCTTCCCGCTCGGCTATCTCGGCCAGCCCGTAGAGTCCTTGCAACTCTTTCACTCGCTCCTTGAGCTGGCGCTCCGCCTGCTTGCGGGCGGTGATGTCTTCGTGGGCAACGACCACGCGCTGTGGCCCTTCGCTGGGGAACACCGTGACGCGTCCGGCGAACCAGCGCTTCTTGTCGGGCGCATGGCACGGATACTCCACCACGTATGAGTCCGTCTCCGCGGAGAGCACCGCGCGGATGCCCGCGGCAAACGCGGCCGCCTCCGCGGAGTGCTCACCCGTGGCCGCGTCGCAGACCTGCAGGTAGTTCGCGCCCGCGGAGACCGAGCCGGCCGCGAGGCCGTTCTGCTCGGCGAATTCCTGCCAGGTCCTGTTCACGAGGAGGATCGTGCCCCGCTCGTCCAGCACGACGATGCTGGCCGCCAGCCCGTCGAGGGCCGACTGAAGAGCATGCTCCGAGCGCCGCAGGGCGTCCTCTGCCCGTTTGCGCTCCGTCTGGTCGATCATGACGGTGAGGAAGTACTGCCGCCCCTGGCTCTCGATGATCTCTCCGGAGTAGAGGCCGTCGAGGATGGTGCCGTCCTTGCATCTGACCTTGAGCTCGTAATCGCTGACGCGGCCCTGCGCTTGCAACTGGCCCGCCACGGCGCGCCGCTGGTCCGGCTCGACAAAGAGGCCCAGCTCCTCACTGGTGTGACCGAGCATCTCCTCGCGGGAGTAGCCGAGCGCGTTCAGGAACGCCTCGTTGACCTCGGTGAAGCGGCGGTCCGGCAGGCTGCTCACCGCAGTCAGGGCCGGGTTGCTCCTGAACAGCCAGTCGAACTTCTGCAGCGCCTCCTGCTCTTTGATGAGGTCCTTGGAGACGGCGAAGATACACTCGGCGCCGTCCCAGCGGCCGAGCCAGACGCGAGTCTCGACGGGGACCAGCGCCCTCGACTTGCTCTGCAGCGGCAGAGGGCAGATCTCCCGGTCGCCCCAAGACACGCCGGCGAACATCGCCGCGGCCTCGCCGCGGTTCTCGGCCGGGTACAGGTCGAGCATCCGCATCCCCGCGATCTCGGCGGTGCTGTAGCCCAGCCTCGCCGAGGCGGCGGGATTAGCGTAGACGAGGCGCCCGTCGGGAGTGCCCACCACGATGACGTCGTCGACGGTGTCGAAGACGGCGCGGAAGTTCAGCTCGCTCTCCTTGAGCTCCTCCTCCACGCGCTTGCGCTCGGTGATGTCGAGGATCACCCCGATGAGTCCGGCGACCTGCCCGTCGGAACCCTTGAAGGTCGCCTTGTTGAAGACCACCTCGCGCAGGGAGCCGTCGGCCGTCTCGAGCGGCCGCTCGTAGGTCTGCGTCCCGGCCTGCTCGAGCAGGCGCAAGTCCATCGCGTCGTACCTCTCCGCGATCTCCGGCGGGCCCAGGTCGGCGGCAGTCTTGCCGACGATCTCGTCGCGCTCCCGGCCCAGGAGCCGCTCGAACGCCTGGTTGCAGCCGAGGTACACGCCGTCGGCGTCCTTGTAGAACACCGGGCTGGGGATGGTATCGAGCAGCGTGGCGAGGAGCTCCTGCTGGTTCGCGACCTCCTCACTCCTCCGTCGCAGCGCCTCCTCCGCTCGCTTGCTCTCGGTGACGTCCGCGAATGTCGTCCGGAAGAACAGCGTCTCGCCGCCCGCGGCGCGCTGCGGGCGGCTCTCGAGACGCGCCCAGAAGTGGCTGGGTGCCGCTGCGGCGCCGTCGCTGGCGCCCACTCTATCGCCGGCGCGCCGCAGCCGCAGCTCGCAGGTCTGCGGCGCACCGGTCTGCCTGAGCGACTCGAGGTGCCGGTAGAACATGTCCCGATCCGGGGTGAAGATGAAGACGATGAACGGCTTCCCGATGAGCTGCCGCCGTTCCACGTCCAGGAGGGACGCGGCCGTGAAGTTCGCCTCGCCGACGATGCCCTCGTCGCTCATGGAGAGGTAGCCCACCGGCGCCAGATCGAAGAGCTCGAAGTACTTGGCGCGCTGCGCGTCCAGCTCGAGCTGGACGCGGCGCAGCTCCTCGTTCTGCATTTCGAGCTCGATCTGATGGACGCGCAGCTCGTGGACGGCCGCGGGCGCGGCGACGGACAGCCCGTCGAGGTGCTCCTCGGCCTGGCGGCGCAGCTCCTCGGCCGAGGGCGGCTGACGCAGCGCATCGGCCGCATCCGGCGCGGCGTTCTTCTTCTGCGGTCGTCGGTCGTCGGCCATCAGGCGGAGGGTGCGATGCCGATGACCGTGTGCGGCCGGGGGCGTCGCTGCTTGGATGGCAACTCCGGCGGCGGTCCGAGCGGGCCGGACAAGGCGTGGGTAGGGGTCAGCACTCGGCGTCCATTCATATCGTTCCCCACTCGCTCGACGCTGTCGCCGACCGAGGGCGTCCATCCGGGCAACGCTCGCCGCGGGGGGAGGGGGTTCGGAAAGTTTACCACGTCGATCTTCCTTCCGGGGTGCGCAGCGTGGCGCCCCGCGGAGGATTCCACCATACTGGGTCGCAGCGGATGCCGGGGACGGTCGGTGTGGCCGTCGAGCGACGTCGAAGGGCGACCATGGGCTACTTTCACCACGACCGCAACCTCGAGCAGGTGCCGGCGCCGGTCACGCTCATCAGAGGCAGCGGCAGCGGGGCTTCCGCTGCCCGGCGGCAAGCGCGCTCTCGCGTGCCGAGCATGTCCTGCGGCGAGCCGAGAGGGAGGAAGGCGGGATGATCGCCAGTGCAGCGTTCTGGTCGAACTGGGGCTGGGCGGCCGCCACGGCCGTCTTGGGCATCGTCTTCTTTGCGCTCGTGTTGCGGCAGTACGTGGCCCGCCGCCGCATGCACCAGCTCGCCTGGGCGATCGGCCTGCTTTTCTATGCGGTCGCCGCTGCCATGGAGGCATGGTCCGAGTCCAGCGGCGTCTGGAATCCCACGGTGTACCGGATCTACATCGTACTGGCCGCGTCGCTGGTCGGCTTTCTCGGGCTCGGGACGCTGTATCTGGTGGCGCGCAAGCGTCGCTGGGGCGACTACTACTTCGTCTTTCTCATCGCCTGCGTGATCGTCTTCTTCGTGGGCACCTTCACGGTGCAGCTCGACATGGCCAAGCTGGTGCCCGGCATCACCGTGGGCGGGCAGGCGCTGGGGCCCAGCCTGAGCTTTCCGCGGGTGATGTCGCTGCCCATCAACATCACCGGCACCATCCTGCTCTTCGGCGGCGCCGCGTGGTCGGTGTGGCGCTTCGCGCGGCGCCGCGAGCTCGGCTACCGCGCGTGGGCCAACGTGCTCATCGCCGCCGGCGCCGCGCTGCTTGCCTTTCTCGGCTCGCGGGCGCGTCTCGGCAACACCGCCGGGCTGTACCCGGCGGAGATGGTCGCGGCGGCCCTCATGCTCGCCGGGTTTCTGCTCGCCGGCACCCTGGACAAGGGTGCGCGCAAGGCGCGCGCCCAGCGCCGGGCCGCCGGCGAGCAGGCCGCCGCCGAGTAGGCCGATGGCCTCGCCGGGGCCTACAGCGAGGAGAGCTCGGCCACTTTGCGCAGCATGGCCGGGCGCAGGTCCCACAGCCAGGACAGCTCGATCACGTCCGGGTTGTTGCACTTCGTGCAGGTGGCGGAGCGCTCGAGCATCCGCCGATAGCCGGGCAGCCGCAACACGCGCGAGAGCGGCTCGCCGGCGGCGCGCAGCTCGCGCACGTCGGCCAGGGGCCGGGCTCCTCTGATGCAGTCCCGGACCCTCCCGTCGCCGCCGACCGTGAGGCGCGCCCGGGGTGCACGGCAGGCGAAGTCGTGCAGCTCAGGGTCGCGGGCCAGGAGCTCGAGATACGGGCGCGAGGCGAGGACCGGGAAGCCGGCGCTCTTGAGCGCGGAGGCGGTGCCGGCGGCCGCGCGAAGCTCCTCAGCCGGCAGGCAGAGGTCGGCGAGCTGGGCGCCGCCGCTGTGGGCGAGCGCGCTATCGCCGCCCTCCGGCGTCGCCAGCCCGGTCTCCATGGGGCAGAAGTACAGACCGGCGCGCCAGCGCGCGGCGACGGGGGCGACCCGCGTCAGAGCCCCCCGGTTGAGACGCGACAGGACGGTGTTGACGAGGAGCGTGGGCCGCAGCGGATCCGTGCTCACGGCCGCGACGAAGGCCTCCAGCCGTTCGTAGAGGCCGGGGAGGCCGCGGAGGGCGTCGTGTGCGGCTCCGACGTCGTCGAGGCTGAGGATCAACGCGTCGACGCGGCCGCGCAGCTCGCGCCAGCGCTCGCCCAGGAGCCAGCCGTTGGTGATGAGCGTGATGAGCAGCCCGGCGCGGCGGGCGGCGAGCAGGAGCTCCGGCAGGTCCTGCCGGAGCAGGGGCTCGCCGCCCCACACGACGAGCTGTGCCAGCCCCGCGCGACCCGCCTCGTCGTACAGCCACTTCACCGTCTCGGTGTCGAGCTCCGTGAGCTCGGGGTCGCGCCACAGGCAGGTCAGGCAGCGGCCGTTGCAGCGCGCGGTCACGAGGTGGCTCAGCGTGTGGGGACGACCGCGCACGCGCGCACGCACGAGGCGGCTCACGAGGCGTGCGCGCGTTGCGGCGCGCTCCCGGCAGGCGGCGGACAGATTCATGCAAGAGGAGTCTTCCCTGCCAGACGATCCGCTCACGCTTCGCCGGCCCGGGCGTCGCGCACGCTGTGCTGGCGGCTACGTATCTACCGACGAAGCACGGAAGGACGCGCTGGCAACTGCCGACATCGCCATTTGCCTCCGTCCGGCAGCGCGTTCAGCCTCAGAATCGACCAGCGGCGAGAAGGCGGACATGGCGCGCCGCACGCGCCGCAGCCGCGGGAGCCGCCGCGGCGGGGTAGTGCTGCGAGGGAAGATAAGAAATGTCGGCGGATACTTGTCTTCCCCCTCAACGAGCGAGCCTGCGGACGGCCGCGGACGACGCGACAGTCAAGGAATCCTTGTCTTCCCCTTTCGCACGTACCCCGCGCCGGGCTCAACGAGGGGCGCGTGACGGAGCGCGGCATCCGTCTTCCAGCAGGGCGAACGCCTCGCGCACGAGCGCTACGAAGCGCTCAGCGGGCAGGGCCTCGACGCCGCCGAGCTCGTGGAACCGGATGAGCGCCGAGCGAAATGCTGCGAACCCGGCGCGCGCGGCGATCAGGACGCGGAAGCGCCGATCCTGCTCAGGCTCCGCCGGAGCGCCCGGTCGCGTGAGCAGCGCCGCGGCCACGGCCGCCTCGAGCGCGGTCAGCATGCGTGCCCCGGACTGCGTCGGCGGCGTCGGCCAGGACATCGGCGGCCCGCTGTAGAGAAGCGCGAGCTGCGGTGCTTCGGCGCTCTCCGCGACGGCCAGAAACGCGTTGAGCAAGGCGCGCAGGGGCGCCTCATCCGGCGGGCGCCCCTGGATGGCCTCTTCGAGCTGAGGCAGGAGTCGGCCGACGTCCTGCAGCGCCACGTCCTCCTTTGATCTGAAGTACCGGAAGAAGGTGCGCTCCGAGACGTCGGCGGCGGCGGCGATATCGGCGACGGTCGTGGTGCGGTAGCCGCGCGCGGCGAAAAGGCGCAGGGCAGCTTCGTGGAGCGCCTCCCTCGTCGCCAGCTTCTTGCGCTCGCGCAGACCCGTCTGCGGTTGGTCACCCATGAGCCCAGTTTATCATGGCAGCCCTGCCAAATGGCAGAATTGACACGTTTCTCGAAGGGGTCTACCGTAGACTCTCCGCCCCCAGAGAGGTGTCTTTCACGATGTCCCGCTTCCTGTATCGCCTCGGTGCCCTGTGCGCCAGACGCAAGTACCTCGTCCTGCTGATCTGGGCGCTTGCCGTCGGCGCCGTTGTGGCGGGCGTCCTCGGTTTCGGGATGCGCACGAACAACGACATCCGGCTGCCCGGCACGGACGCCCAGCGCGCCTCGGACCTTCTTGGGCGGGAGTTCCCGCCGCAGCAGAACGGCCTGAGCCCGATCGTCTTCCACGCCTCTCGCGGCACGCTCACGGACGCCGCCAACAAGCAGGCCGTCAAGGCGGCGCTCAAGGACATCGCCGGCGTGGCCCACGTCTCCAGCGTCATCAGCCCCTTCTCGCGCGGCGCCGAGATGCTCATGAGCGCGGACGCCAAGACGGCCGTCGCCCAGGTGCTCCTCGATGTGAACGGCGGCCAGGTCACGCGCGCGCTCGCCGCCGAGGTGATGGCCGGCGCCGACCCCGCGCGCAGGGCGGGCCTTCAGGTGGAGGCCGGCGGCGTCCTCGGCGTCAGGCTGTCGGAGACCAAGTCCAGACGCAGCGAGGCGATCGGCATCGTCGCGGCGATCATCATCCTGGCGTTCACCTTCGGGGCTCTGGCCGCGGCCGGCATGCCCGTCGTGACGGCCCTGGTCGGCCTGGTCACCGGGCTCGGCCTTGTCGGCCTGCTCGGTCACGTGGTCGCCATCCCGGAGGTCGCTCCCACGCTGGCGACGATGATCGGGCTCGGCGTCGGCATCGACTACGCGCTGTTCATCGTCTTCCGCTATCGCGACGAGCTCCACGCCGGCGCCGGGGTCGCAGAAGCGATCGCTCGCACCATGGCCACGTCGGGCAGCGCGGTGGTGTTCGCCGGCGGTACCGTGATCATCGCGCTGCTGGCGCTGCTGGTGGCGCGCGTCCCGATGCTGGGCGCCATGGGCTACGCGGCTTCCATCACCGTGCTCGTCGCCGTCCTCACGGCCGTCACGCTGCTGCCGGCGATCCTCGCGCTGCTCGGGCGGCGCATCGACGCCCTGAGGCTGCCCGGACGCCGGCGGGCACAGAAGGCGGCGGCCGGCGAGAACGTCTGGGCGCGCTGGGCCGGCTTCGTCACGCGGCACCCGTGGCCGGCCCTCATCGCCGCCGTTCTCGTGCTCGTGCCGCTGATCGCGCCGACGCTGAGCCTGACGCTCGGGCAGGAGGACCTGGGCGCGGCGTCCACCTCGACGACCCAGCGGCGCGCCTTCGACCTTATCTCGGCAGGCCTCGGCCCCGGCGCCAACGGCCGCCTTTTCGTGGCCGCCGAGCTCTCGCCGGTCGCCGCTCCGAGCGCCGCCTACACGCGCAAGCGCAGCGAGGCGGAGCGGCTGAAGCGTCACCTCGAGGCCGGCAAGCGGAGCCTCCAGAAGAAGGCGGCGGCGCTGAAGAAGCGCAGCGCCGCCCTCGCAGCCGAAAAGGCCGGCCTGCAGGCGCAGGCGGCCGCCCTGCAGGTCCGTAAGAGCGCGCTGCAGGCACAGGCTGCAGCCCTTCAGCAGCAGCAGTCGCTGCTCCTCGCGGGCAAGGCCCATCTGCTGGCCGAGAAGGCGCGCTTTACGGCCGAATCGCAGGCGCTGGCGGCGAAGGGTCAGGCGCTCGCCGCGCAGGTCGCCAAGGTGCAGCAGGAGATTGCCGCTTCGCAAGACCCGGTCGAGATCGCGCGGCTGCGCGCCGAGCTGCTCGCTCTGGCGGGGCAGGCGCAGGCCTTGCAGAGCCAGAAGCTCGCCCTGCAGAAGGCGGCTGCGCCGCTGGCCCAGCAGGCGAAGCGCCTCGAGGCGCAGGGCCGCGGCCTCATGGCGCAGGCGAATGCGCTCAGCGCGCAAGGCGCGGCCCTCCAGGCCCAGGGCGACCGGCTGGCGGCCCAGGGCGCTCACTTGAAGAAGCAGGCCCGCGCCCTCAAACGCCAGGCGGGGCGCCTCAAGAAGCAGAAGCGCCGGCTCGAGAAGGACGCGAAGAGGGCGCTCGCTCTCAAGGCCGAGCTCACGAAGCTGCTCACGAAGGCCGCCGGACAGCCGCGCGCCACCGACCCCCGCATCGTGCGGCTCCAGGACGCGGTCGCGCGGACCACCGGCGTCGCGTCCGTGGCGCCGCCGCGGGTGAACAAAACGGGCAGCGCGGTCGTGCTCTCGATCGCGGCCACGACGCGCCCGGCCGATCCCGTGACCGCCGACCTCGTGAAGCGTTTGCGGGGCAGCGTCATCCCTCAGGCCACGAAAGGCGAGGGGGTGACGGCCTATGTGGGCGGCGTCACGGCAGCCTATGACGACCTCGCGGCGCTCATCGCCGCGCGCCTGCCCCTGGTCATCGGCACGGTGCTCGCGCTGAGCTTCCTCCTTCTGCTGGTCGCATTTCGCTCGGTGCTCGTGCCGCTCAAAGCGATCCTCTGCAACCTGCTCGCCGTCGGCGCCTCCTTCGGCGTGCTCACCGCCGTCTTTCAGTGGGGCTGGGGGCTGAGCCTCGTGGGGCTCTCGAATCCCTACGGGACCGTGCCGATCGCGAGCTACGTGCCACTGCTCATGTTCGCCGTGCTCTTCGGGATGTCCACAGACTACGAGGTCTTTCTCATCAGCCAGATCTTCCAGGCCCATGCCGCCGGTGAGGGGTCTCACGACGCCGTGCGGACCGGCGTCGGCACGAGCGCCCGGGTCATCACCGCCGCCGCCTTGATCATGATCACGGTCTTCGCCAGCTTCATCCTGAACGGCGACCCCATCATCAAGGAGTTCGGCGTCGGCCTCTCGATCGCGATCCTCCTGGATGCGACGATCGTCCGCATGGTGATCGTCCCGGCCACGATGGTGCTCCTCGGCGAGTGGAACTGGTACTTGCCGAGGTGGCTCCAGTGGCTGCCGCGGGCCGATCTGCCCGAGGAGCGGGGAGGGTCAGGCGCCGGGGACGAAGAAGCGGGGCCGGCGCCCGCCGCGCCCGCCGCGGATCCCGCGGCGTCCTAGTCGGCGCCCCCTCCGCCTCCGCCTCCGCCGCCTCCGCCCCCGCCTCCGCTGGAGAAGCCGCTGCCGCTCGAGGAGCTCCCGCCGCTCCCGCTGCCCGAAGAGGGGGGAGAGGCGGCCACGACGGCGGCGCTCAGGCCGCCGGTGAACGAGGACACGGCGCCGGAGAAGCCGCCGAAGGCGGCCGCCTGCGCCGGCGCCGCGAACGAGAACGTGTCCTGGAAGGCGGCGTCCTCCAGCATCTGCGGCACGCGCACCTGCATCTGCCGCACCACGTCGTCGGCGATGCCGAAGACGACCGCCATCACCAGGTACTGCTCCCAGAGCACGACCGCCTCCGGCGGCTTCTCGTCGAGGCGGCCGAAGTCGCGCAGGTAGCGGTAGAGGGCGCGGTAGCGCGCGTAGAGCTCCGCTGCCTCGCGCGAGCGCCGCCGCATCACCGGTGACAGCAGCGTCAGCACGATGCACACGGCTTCCGGCGCCAGCATCCACCACTGCCCGGTCCACAGGAGCACGACCCAGATGACAACGGCGGCGAGGCCCGTGGCCAAGCCGGCGCGCCACGCGGCGCGGCCGCCGCCCTTCTCGACGAAGCCCAGCGTCTGGGCGCGTGCCTCCACCCCTCCGCGCCAGCGGAAGATCCCGGCGGCGAATCGCGCGGGGTGCTTCTTGGCCCACGTCCGCATCTCCGTCATGGTGAGCGAGTCGCCGCTCGCGACCTTGTCGAAGAGGAACTGCACGAGCGGCAGCGTCAGGTCGTCGACGTCGGCGAGCTTCTCGCGGCGCAGCACGAGGCGAAAGCCGGGCGCCGCCGAGTCAGAGGGCTTTTCCCCGGCGCCCTTCCCGCTCGCCACGTCCTCGACCGGCTCGATGCGCAGCACGCCCTTCACAGCGAGGTCGAGCAGAGTCGCCGAGAGATCGTCGTTGCGGACCGTGCCCATGCGCCAGAGCGCACCGACCAGCGCCGGCGGCATGCCTTCGGGCACCTCGCGCAGGTAGCGCTGGCGAAAGCGCGGGCGGTGCTCCACGCCGGACCGGAAGAAGAGCACGAGCCACAGCGCCAGCGCCGTGGCGGTCGCGAGCCCGGTGATCGTCCAGGTGATGCGGTCGGTGCGCCGCGCGGCCGCGACCTGCGCCTGGGCTCGCGCCCGCACCTCGTTCGCCCTCTCGGCCAGCAGCTGCTCGGTCGCGATCCGGGTAGTGACGATGTCGATGGGCGTGGCGGTCATCTGCGAAAGCAGCTCCGGCGGGAAGAGCTCGTGCACCTCGATGCTCGTCTGCGCCGGCAGATCGTTCACGGCGAGGGTCACGGAGCCGTCACCCAGCACGTGGAGGACACCATTGAGCGGTCCGTGCCCCCACGCTTTGACGTCGGCCTTCGGGGTCGCTCGCGGCAGCGTGACGACGGCCCGCACACGCCCGATCGGCACATCCCAGCCGCCGCCCACGAGCTGCCACAGCAGCTCACCGGCGTCCTTCCAGCGTTCGGCGGCCCGGGCGGCGCGCCAGCGGTAGGTGAACGTCGCCGAGCGGTCGTTCAGGTCGGCGAACGCCTCGATGCGCACGACGGCGCCCACATACGGAAACGCGCCGCTGGTGACCCGGTAGTACCCGGCCGGCCGGTCCTCGGGAGCGAGCGACGACCACGGCGAGGGCGTGGCATCCTGCTGCGGCGACACCGCCGAGGGGGCACCGGCGGCCGGCGTCCAGCCGGACGGCAGCCGCTGCAGAGGTCCGTCCGGCCCGTCGACCCCCAGGACGACGATCGGGTAGCCCTCCCACGGGACGTCGCGGTAGACGCGCGTGTACCGCCCGTGGAAGGTGTAGCTGAAGCGCTCCGTCGTATCCAGGGCACCATCGGCGCGCACTGCGGCGCGGATGTTCACGGCGTCGATGGAGTAGCTCTTGCGCACCGACGGGACGATCCAGAGGAAGGTCACGGCGAGGCACACGGCGATCGCCGCGAGCACCACGAGCGTCCACATCAGGCACCCGGCGCCGGACCTGCTGCCGCGCACGTCGCCTCCCGACAGTGCAGGGTCGCTCTCGCGACCTTCCAACCGTTCGTCCCCCAACGTTCATGGTACCTCAGCATCCCGGACGAGCCCAAGGGATCGCCGCAGCGGAGCGCCGGCGCCGCGGAGCCCCGTCGCCGGGTCGTGCTCTACCGGCGCATCGCGCCCGATCCGCGGTCGGCGGGGATCCCGGCGGCCGTGGCGGCCGCGCCGACCCCGGCGCGGGGTAATGCGAAAAGGGAAGACAAGGATTCCTTGACTGTCGCGTCGCCCGCGGCCGTCCGCAGGCTCACTTGCCGAGGGGAAGACAAGGATCCGCCGGCTTTCCTTATCTTCCCTCGCAGCACTACCGTGCGCGTCGCTCGCGCGGGCGGCTCCCGCGGCTCCCGCGGGTGCGGCGGCTGCGGCCGCCGCACGCCATATTCGCCGTCTCGGGGCTCGTCGATCCGGAGGCTGAACGCGCAACCGGACGGAAGGGGATGGTCATGCCCGGCGGATCCCGAAAGCGGGGATGGGCCGCGACGACTGTGGTTCAGTCGCCGCGGCCCATGTGGGGCCGGCGGCTCCCGGGCGCAGGAGGTATGACGCCCGGGCAAAATGGGACTCGAGCTCGGTGGGGGCGCACCGTACATCAGTCTCGTCCCGACGGCCGGGGGGGCAGCCGTCTTGCCGTCGTATGGCTTGAGGGCATTGTGCCCCGCGAAGATGAAGGCCGTGTTGCGCGAGCGTTGAGCCATGTTGCCTGGGCAACAAGATGGTGCGGCGCCCTGCCCACTCACGCCCGGCGCTACCTGAGATGCGCCCCCCACGCCGCAGGTGTACTCTGCGCGGATGACTCCGCCCGAATCCCAGCTCCCGAGCGGCGCCGACTGGCGCACGGAGCGGCGCGCGATCCAGCGCCGCCGGCTGCGCAAGCTGCGCTGGTTCGCGCTCTTCGCGTTCATCGCCTTTTTGATCTTCGTCGCCGCCTCGTTCGGCGCTGCCGCCTACACGGAGCGCAGCAGCTTCTGCGCCACGGCCTGCCACGAGATGGGACCTTACGGCCGCTCGTGGCAGAGGTCCGCCCACAAGGACGTCGCCTGCGTGAAGTGCCATATCAAGCCCGGCGCCCTCGAGCTCGTGGAGGCCAAGGGCTCGGCGCTCCGCGAGGTCTACGTCCACTTCGCCGGCCAGAACAAAGCCCCGATCGCCGTCACCGAGCACATCCCCAGCTCCACCTGTCAGGAGAGCGGCTGCCATCCGCAGGGGACGATCAAGGATCCGGTGTCGTTGCCGTCGGCCTCCGCGGTCGCGTCGCCGAATCCCGCCGCGAGCCCCGCCGGCTCAGCCCCGCCGGTCGCCTTTTCACACGCGCAGCACGACGCGGTGCCGCTGTGCATCGAGTGCCACTCCCAGGTGGTGCACCGCAGCGTCCCTGGCAAGCCGTACCTCGACCCGACCACCATGGCCTACTGCCTGCGCTGCCACGACGGCACGCAGGCGTCGGGGGCCTGCGAGACCTGCCACAAACCGGCGCACGCCCCGCGAGGCGCCTGCCCCGAGTGCCACGGCCTCGGCTCGTGGAGCTCGACGTTCTCGCACCCCGTGCCGCTGGGCGCGCAGCACGAAGCGGTGGTCTGCGAGAAGTGCCACACGAAGGCGACGAACGCGGTGATGGGCTTCCCCGCTGGCTGCGTCGCCTGCCACGCCAAGCCGCACAAAGACGTGACCACGGTGCTGTGCGCCAAATGCCACGTGCCGACTCACTGGAAGCCGTCCACGTTCAAGCACCCGAACACGGGCTGCGCGACGTGCCACGCGCCCCCTCACGCGGACCGCGGGGACTGCTTGCGCTGCCACACCACGTCGTCGTGGGTCAGCCACTTCACGCACCCGATCGCGCTCGGCGGCGTGCACGCGGGCTTCCCCTGCGAGCGCTGCCACACGAACGGTCTCAGCGCCCCGGGGCGCGCCTGCGTGACCTGCCACGGCACGCATCACGGCAGCCTCACCGACTGCGCCGGCTGCCACAGCACGAGTGGCTGGAGCCCGTCGACCTTCAATCATCCCGCGACGGGCATGGACGGCTGGCAGTCGATGGCGTGCACGCAGTGCCACCCGAGCAACGACTTCGGCACGGTCTACTGCACCTGCCACGGCGGCAACGTGCCGAGCGGCGACTGACGGCGGCGGGCGGCGGGCGAGCCTGCCCCGCCGCCCGCCCGGCATTAGCCGATGCTGTCGATCTGGCAGGAACCGCCGGGCCCGGCGAGCACCAGCAGGGCGTCGTCGACCTGGATGCGCACGCCCTCGCCGGGCACCAAGACGTCGTTGCCGCGCAGCAGTGCCACCGGGTGACAGCCCGCAGCGACGCTGAGCTCGGCGAACGATTTGCCCGCCAGGGTGCCGTCGGCGGTCGCCGTGATCGCCGTGAGCGTGACCTCGCCTTCGCGCAGGTCGAGGAGGCGCACGAGGTCGGTGAGCGTCGCCTCTTCTTCGATGAGGCGGGCGACGATCTGCGCGGAGTCGAGCGCCACGTCGACGCCCCAGCTGCGGTTGTAGAGCCAGCGGTTGCGCGGGTTGCGCACTGCCGCGATGACCTTCTTGACCTTGTACTCGTTCTTGGCGAGCAGGCAGCCCACGAGATTATCCTCGTCGTCGCCGGTGGCGGCGACGAACACGTCGGCGCGGTCCACGCCGGCTTCGAGGAGGATCGCCGGCTCGTCGATGTCGCCGCGCAGCACGCGGATGTTGCCGCAGCTCTGGAACTCCTCGGTCACGGACTCGCAACGCTCGAGATTCTGCTCGACGATGGTGACGTCGTGCTTGTCGCCGACGTAGCGAGCGACCCGGCGCCCGAGCGTACCTGCACCTGCGACGATGACCTTCATGTCTTCCACCCCATCATCCTCTGGAACTTCTCGACCGCGGTCTGGTGGACCAGCGCGTAGACCTGGTCGTCCTTCTCGAACTCGGTTCCGGATACGGGCAGCATGCTTCTGCCCATGCGCACGATGAGCCCGACGCGGATCTCTCCGGGGATGCGCAGGTCGTTGACCGGCTTGCCGACTAGATGCTCGGGCACGAACGCGGCGATCATCTCGACCTCACCGTTGCCGTAGCTCTGCTCGCGCTCGATGTTGCCGCTCACCAGGAACTCGATGATGCGGCCGGCGCTCCATGCCGTGGGGGCAAACGTCTGGATGCCGTAGCGGCGGTAGATCTCGGCGCGCTGTGGGTCGTAGATACGGCTCACGACGTCGGGGACCCGGTACACTTCTTTGGCGATCCGCGCGGCGACGGCGTTGGTGTTGTCGCCGGCGGTGGCCGCCACCAGGGCGTCGGCCTCGGAGATCCCGGCCTGCTCGAGCACGCTCCGTTCGAAGGCGTAGCCGACGATCGTGCGGCCCGAGAACCCGTGCGGCAGAAGGCGGAAGGCGTCGGGGTCCTTGTCGACGACGACGATGTCGTGGCCCTGGCGGGCCAGGCTCGCCGCGGTGTAGGCCCCCACGCGTCCGCAACCGACGATGATCACCTTCATGAGGCTGACTCCCTCCCCGTAGCAGTGGCTGCGGCTGTAGCGACGCGCGCGTCCCTGCGTCGCAGGAACCATTTTCTCGCTTCTTCGGCGAAGAACAAAGTGACTGCCGCGACGACGAGCAAGCCCCAGTCGGCGAGCGTGAGCGGTGCGGTCTTGAAGATGTCCTGCAGGAACGGTACGTAGGAGATCGCGCACATGATGCCAATGCCCACGATCTGGCTGATCACCAGGAACTTGTTGGTGAAGAGCCCGACCTTGAAGAGGGACTCGCGCTCGGTGCGGCAACCGAACCCGTTGGCGACCTGGCCGGCGACGATGGCGGCCTGCGTCATCGTCAGCGCTTCGCAGTAGAAGAGATAGTGCACGTTCGTCGGGTCCATCCAGCTCATGTCCCCCCAGTGCCAGCCGTGGGAGAGGAGCACGTACAGGAAGCCGGCGACGGCGAACACCGACTGGATGGCGCCGATGTAGGCGACGCGCGTCAGAGTGGTGCGGCTCATGAGGCGCTCGCTGCGGGCGCGCGGCGGCTGGTTCATGACGCCCGCCTCCGGCTGCTCCGTGCCCAGCGCAAGCCCGGGCAGCACGTCGGAGCCGAGGTCGATGGCGAGCACCTGTAGCGCGCCCAGCGGCACCATGCCCATGCCGCTGACGGTCGCGAAGACGAACGGGAACAGCTCGGCCATGTTGTGCGAGAAGATATAGGTCACCATCTTCTTGACGTTGGCGTAGACGCCGCGGCCCTGTTCGACTGCTTTGATGATGCTGGCGAAGCTGTCGTCGAGCAGGATCATCGTGGCGGCCTCGCGCGCCACGTCGGTGCCGCTGAGGCCCATGGCGACGCCGATGTCGGCCTTCTTGAGGGCCGGGGCGTCGTTCACGCCGTCGCCGGTGACGGCGACGATCAGGCCCATGTCCTTGAGGGCAGTGACGACCTCCATCTTGTGCTCGGGGGCAACCCTCGCGAAGATGACGTCCTGGTCCTTTCGCAGCTCGGCCTGCAGCGCCTCTTCGTCCATCTCCTCCAGATCAACGCCGGTGATGACGCGCACGTGCTTGTCTCCGCGCACGATGCCGATGCGGCGGGCAATGGCCTCGGCCGTGAGGCCGTAGTCGCCGGTGACCATGATGATGCGGATGCCGGCGCCGAGGGCTTCTTCGACCGCCGCCGTCACTTCGGGGCGCGGCGGGTCGATCATGCCGACCAGGCCGAGGAACGTCAGGTCGGTTTCGACCGTGTCCGGCTTGTAGTCGGTGAGCTCGTTGGGGAGGCTGCGCTCGCAGACCGCGAGCACGCGCAATGCCTGGCGCGACATCTCGTCGTTCTGCGCCGTGATGCGCTCGCGAAGCACGTCGGTCAGGGGCACGATCTCGCCGCCGAGCCGCATGCGCGTGCAGCGCCCGACGGTCTCCGAAGGCGCGCCCTTGACGAAGGCCTGCTGGCCGGTGCCCTCGACGTGGACGACCGACATGCGCTTGCGCACGCTCTCGAACGGCAGCTCGTAGATCTTGGGCCGTTCGATGAGCTCCGCCTGCAGGTCAAAGCCGGCCTTCTGCGCGGCGACCAGCAGGCAGCCCTCCGTGGCGTCGCCGATCACGCGCCAGCCCTTGTCGTCGCTGGGCGCCAGGACCTTGGCGTCGTTGCAGAAGGTCATGGCGCGCAGCAGCGGCTCCAGCCGGCGGCGCGCTTCGTCTTTGGGCAGCGTCGTGTCGCCGACCACGAAGTCACCCTCGGGGGCGTAGCCGGCGCCGGTCACGTCGAGGTCCTCGCCGCCCGCCCAGATCGTCTTGAGCGTCATCTCCGCCTTGGTGAGCGTGCCGGTCTTGTCGGTGGCGATGACGTTCGTCGAGCCCAGCGTCTCGACGCCGGCGAGGCTCTTGATGAGCGCCTTCGCCTTGGCCATGCGCTGCACGCCAACAGACAGGGCGACGGACAACGTCGCCGGCAGGCCCTCGGGCACGAGCGCGACCATGACGCCGAGGGCGAACAGCAGAGCGCCGACCCAGCCAAGCCCCAGGACCTTGCCCATGAAGAAGAGCGCGACGCCGCAGACCATGGCGATGACGGAGACGGTCTGCGCCATGCGGTCGATCTCGCGCATGAGCGGCGACTTCTCCTCGGCGACGCCGGCGGTCAGCGAGTAGATGCGCCCGAACTCGGTCTCCAGACCGGTCGCGAAGACCACGGCCCGCCCGGTCCCCGAGGACACGCTCGTCCCCATGAACACGAGGTTGGGCATGTTGATGGTCGCGAGCTGTTCCTCGACGATTGCGTCGGCGGTCTTGCGCACCGCGTCCGACTCACCGGTGAGCGCGATGTTGTTGGTCGAGACCTCGTACTGGCGGACGATGCGCGCGTCGGCGCTGATGCTGGCGCCCTCCTCCAGGAGGATGACGTCGCCGGGCACGAGGTCGGCCGCCGCGATAATCGCCACGTCGCCGTCACGGATCACCTTGGCGTTGGCCGGCACGAGCTTCTGCAGCGCCTCGGTGGCCTTCTCGGCGCGGTACTCCTGGAAGAAGCCGATGGTCGCGTTGAGGAGCACCACGCCGATGATCGCGATGGTGACGTTGATGTTGTCCTGGCGGCTGTCGCCGGTGGAGAGCATGGCGGCGATGAACACGAGGACCGCCGCCACCTCGAGCATGATCGCGAAGAGGCTGGTGAACTGGTCGAGGAACTTGAAGATGATCGGCCGCCCAACCTTGGTGGGCAGGACGTTCTGGCCATGCTGCTGCAGGCGCGCCGCGGCTTCGGTCGTGCCGAGTCCCTTGGGGGAGGTGCCCAGGGCTTCGTAGACGCGCTCTTCGGGGAGCGCCCAGATGTCGGTCGCAGGTTGAGTCAAGATGGTCTGCCGGATCGGCGGAGTGACGCGTTTGCTGTGGGCAGTGTACTCCCGCCCCGGGCGGAGGGTGCAAGCCGGAGGGAGCGCCGGGAAGCGCCGCCGTCAAGACCCTGTAAAGACGGCGGTTTGCTGCATAAAGAAGTCATAAAGAAGGGCGATCACGGCGCGTGGACGGCAGGGTCGCGACGGCTTGGCGCGCCCGGCGTTGCCCGGGGGTGCGCCGGTGAAGATGGCGGGACGTGCGGACTGCCGGATGGACCTGCGCAGCTCAGCTTCTGCCCTGTGGCAGTGCCGGCGACCCGGGGCCGCGCTGCCACGGTGCCGTCGCGGAGCGGGGAAGCGTCGCGGCCGGCGAGGAGACCGCGCGAGCGGCGCTCGCGCGTCGCGGGTCTTGCCGGGCGCGCAGCAGGTGCCGCTCCAGGATCGTCGCGTACAGGACGTACATAAGGCAGGCGATGCCGGTCAGGAGCGCGGTCACGAACACGCCGTCAATGAGGATCTCCTCGAACATCATCTCGTGCCTCCCGGTCCACTGGCATCGATGCGGATGCATCGCAGGTACAACCGGACGTTACCCGGAGGTGCCTAAAGGGGCCGTGAACACGCACGGCCGCCGCATAAATGTTTCATCAAGGCTGCGGCGGCCGGCCTTCACAGGCTCGCACGATCTGCTTCAGGTCGCGGGCTCCTCCAGGAGCGAAAAGCGGAACCCCACGCCGGGCTCGGTGATGATGTACCGGGGCCCGCCGGGGCGCGGCTCTATCTTCTTGCGCAGGTTGCTGACGTGCACGCGCAGCGTCTGCGCGTCCTCGACCCACTCGGGTCCCCAGACCTGTTCGAGAATCATGCGCTGGGTCACGACGAGGCCGGCGTTCCGCGCGAGGAAGGCGAGAATGTCGAACTCCGTCGGCGTAAGGGCGATCTCTTCGCCGGCCCGCGTGACACGGCGTCGCGCGATGTCGATCTCCAGGTCGCCCGAGGTGACGATGGGTGGTGGCGAGGTCAGGGCCGCCGCCCGGCGCAGGAGCGCGCGGATGCGCGCCAGCAGCTCGCCGGCCGAGAAGGGCTTGGTCAGGTAGTCGTCGGCGCCCTCGTCAAGGGCCTCGATCTTGTCGGCCTCGTTGGCGCGCACCGAGAGGATCAGGATGGGCGCCGTCATCCAGGTGCGCAGCTCGCGGCAGACCTCGATGCCGCTGCGGTCGGGCAGGGCCAGATCCAGGACCACGAGGTCGGGCGGCGCGTCGATCGCTTTGAGGAGGGCCTCCTCGGCGGTCGCCGCCATCTCGAGCTGGTACCCGCGCGTCGAGAGGATCGACTTGAGCGCCCGCCGGATCTGCTCCTCGTCATCGACGACGAGGATGCGCGTCGGCCTCTCCGGCACCGTCATACGAGGTCCTCCTTGTCGCTCGTGTTGTGGCTGCTGTTCGGCAGCGTGATCACGAAACGCGCCCCATGTGGAACCACGTCTTCGAGGCGGATCGTGCCCCCGTGGCTGCGCACGATCTCGCGGGTGATCGCCAGGCCGAGGCCCGTGCCCGATGGCGCGTGTCCGCCGGTGCTCTGCCCGCGATAGAACTTCTCGAACACCGCTTCGTGTTCGTCGGCGGGCACGCCGGGACCTTGGTCCTCGACCCAGAGACGCACGCCCTGGTTCCAGCCGCGGGCGCCGATCGTCACGGCGCTGTCGGCGGCGTACAGCAGCGCATTCTCGAGGAGGTTCTGGATGACGCGCGTGAGCTGCACGAAGTCGACGCTCACGACGGGCGATTCCCCGGGCATGTCCAGGCGCACGCGCTCACGCAGGTGCGCGGGGAGGGTATCGATGCCGGCGGCCACGATGTCGCTCAGCTCGTAGAGCTCGCGCCGCGGCTCCCAGGCGTGCGCCTCGAGGCGAGAAAGATCGAGCAGGGCGCCGATGCTGTTGTTGAGGCGCGCGACGTCGCCGACGATGGCGCGCAGCTCATCCCGCACGCTGCGCTCATCCCAGTCCACGTCGCTCTCCAGCAGGTTGCTCACGGTCGCGGTGAGCGCCGCCAGTGGGGTCTTGAGCTCGTGCGACACGGACGACAGAAGGGTGGACTTGAGCCGGTCGGCCTCGCGCCCGGCGGCGGCCTTCGTGGCGACCGCCTGGAGCTGCTCGCGCTCGAGAAAGGCGCCGACGAGATTACTCAGCGACGTCACGAGGCGCGCGTCGCCGGCGGAATAGGGGCGCCCGTTCGCGCGCGCCTGGACGGCGAGCACGCCGGAGACGCCGGAGGGGCTGCGGACCGGCACGTAGAGGCCGCCGTCGCCGGCCGCGGCGACGGTCGCCGCCGAGGCCTCCGGCGCAGCGCCTCGAGCGCTCGTCGCTCCGCCTTCGCGGACGACACGGCGGGCGCGCTCGGCGACGACGGGGTCGGGACAGACTCCCGCGGGCGCCTGGCAGAACGGCGCCAGGTCGTCGCCGTCGAGCACGAACAACGTCGACGAGTCGGCGCCGAGCACTTCGACGACCTCCCTCAGGCAGCTCTCCGCCATGTGGGCGGTCGAGGTCTGCGACACGACCGCGGCGCTGAGGCGGTTGAGCGCGGCCGTCTCCTGTTCCCGGGCGAGCGCTCGCGCCTCGCGCTCGCGCATGCGTCCGGTCTGGAGTCCAACGAGCAGGCCGATGACGAGAAATGCAACAAGTGCGAGCCAGTCTTGCGAGTCGTGCACGCGCAGCGTGTGGTAGGGCGGCAGAAAGAAGAAGTTCCAGGCGAAGAAGGCGAGCACGGCGGTGAGGAGGCCGGGCCCGGTCCCGGCCACGCTCGCGACGAGAAGGATGATGAGCAGGTAGAGCAGGGCCCACTGGCCCTTCGCGAAGGAATCTCTCCCGAGGAGGAAGACGGCGGTGGAGAGAGCGATCGCCACGAAGGCGACGAGGTAGCCGTGCCGCGACAGAGCGCCGCTGAGACGTGCGGTCATGCCGGCATCCTAACGTGCCCTCCGGCGACCGGGTAGCCGTGCCCTCCGGCTCAGTCCTCGGCGAAGACGAAGCCCCGCGCGAACACCCGCTCGCAGGCGGCCACGGCGGCGGCGTCGAAGCGCACGCCGGCGCCGGAGCGCACCTCCGCGAGCGCCGCCTCGAGGCCGAGGGCCGGCCGATAGGGCCGGTGCGAGGCCATGGCCTCGACGACGTCGGCGACGGCGAGGATGCGGGCCTCCGGCAGGATGTCCTCGCCGGCCAGCCCCCGCGGGTAGCCGGAGCCGTCCTGGCGCTCGTGGTGCTGCCGCGCCATCTCGGCGACCGGCCAGGGGAAGTGGATCGGCGCCAGGATCTCGAAGCCGGCCTGGGCATGTACCTTGATCAGCTCGAACTCCGTGGTCGAAAGGAGTCCCGGCTTGGCGAGGATCTCGGCGGGGATCTTGATCTTGCCGGCGTCATGCAGCATGCCGCCGACGCGCAGGCCTTCGGCGGCCTGCTCGCCGAGGCCCATCTGCAGCGCCATGGCCGCGGCCAGCTCGCCGACGCGGCGCTGGTGACCGGCGGTGTAGGGATCGCGCACCTCGACGGTGCGCGCCAAGGCGGCGATCACCCCCTCGGTGATGCTCTGCTGCAGGGCGAGGCTCTCGAGAAGCGCCCCCTCCGCCCGCTTGCGCTCCGTCTGGTCGATCATGACGGTGAGGAAGGACCGCTGCCCCTGGCTCTCGATGATCTCCCCGGAGAAGAGGCCGTCGAGGATGGCGCCATCTTTGCATCTGACCTTGAGCTCCCAATCGCTAGCGCGGCCCTGAGCCTGCAGTTGCTCCGCCACGGCGCGCAGCCGTTCCGTCTCGACAAAAAGACCCAGGTCCTCGGGGGAGCGGCCGAGGACCTGTTCGCGCGTGTAGCCGAGCGTGCTCAGAAAGGCGTCGTTGACGTCGGTGAAGCGCTGATCCGGCAAGCGCTGATCCGGCAGGTTGCTCAGCGCCGTCGAGACGGGGTTGCTACGGAACAGGCGCTCGAACTTCTGCAGAGCCTCCTCCTCGGTGAGGTCCTTGGAGACGCCAAAGACGCACTCGGCGCCGTCCCAGCGGCCGTACCACACGCGGGTCTCGACCGCGACCAGCGCCCCCGACTTGCTCTGCAGCGGCAAAGGGAAGCTCGCCCGCTCGCCGCGGGATACCGCGGCGAAGATAGCCTCGGCCTCGCCGCGCTTTGCGGCGGGGTAGAGGTCGAGCACCTGCATCCGCGAGAGCTCGGCGGCGCTGTAGCCCAGCCTCGCCGAGGTGGCGGGATTCGCGCAGACGAGACGGCCGTCGGAAGTGGTCACCGTGATAACGTCATCGACGGTCTCGAAGAAGGTGCGGTAGTTCCGCTCGCTCTCGCGGAGCGCCTCCTCCGCAAGGACGTTCTCCTGGACACTGGCGAAGGTCACGTGGTAGCGGATGGGCTCGTCGCCGGCGGCGCCCCGCGGGCGGCTCTCGAAGTGCGCCCAGAAGGGCTCGGGGCCGACGGGCTGCAGGCGCATCTTGCAGCTTTGCGGCGCGCCGGTCTGCTTGAGCAGCTTGTCCTGCCGGTAGAAGACGTCCTGGTCCGCCGCGAAGACGAAAGCAATGAACCGCCGCCCGACAAGGTCCTGCCGCTCCACGCCCAGCAGGTGCGCCGCCGTGAGGTTGGCATCGCCGACGAGGCCCTCGTCGCTCAGGGTAAGGTAGCCCACGGGCGCCAGGTCGAAGAGCGCGAAGTACTTCTCGCGCTGCGCCTCCAGCTCGAGCTGCGCGCGGCGCAGCTCCTCGTTCTGCATCTCGAGCTCGATCTGGTGGACGCGCAGCTCGTGGACGGCGGCGGGGTCCTGGGGCACGGGCAAGGAGTGCGAGGAGGAGGAGGCGGAGGCGGCGGAGGCAAAGAGCCCGTCGAGGTGCTCCTCGGCCTGGCGGCGCAGCTCGTCTGACGAGAGCAGCTGCCGCATCTCGCCGGCCGCGTCCGCTGCGGCCTTCTTCTTGCGCGGACGCCGGGCGCCGGCCATCAGGTGCCGCGGTCGATGTGGGTGACCGTGGGCATCATGACGCGCCACTTCTCGAGCGCGTCGGCCAGCGCCGCGCCCGCAGT
>Ga0114951_10001223_pt1 | contig 32631 bp, 29 predicted proteins | sample AM7aDNAmetaG_FD_88677 | JGI IMG/M metagenome (GOLD analysis project Ga0114951, IMG submission 88677) | Freshwater microbial communities from Finland to study Microbial Dark Matter (Phase II) - AM7a DNA metaG | ecosystem: Environmental > Aquatic > Freshwater > Lake | place: Finland: Lake Alinen... | reverse complement strand
GCATATCGCGGAGGTGCCCATTGAAGGCAGCACCTTCCTGTGCAGCGCCTCATTCATTGATCAAAAGCAGGAAACGCTGCTGGTGCTTCTGGACATTTCAGACATCAAAAACATGGAGCGCATGAAAAAGGACTTTGTTGTGAATGTTTCCCATGAGCTGCGCACTCCCCTGACGGCCATCAAGGGATTTGTTGAAACCATGCTCGACGACACTGACGGGCCTTCCAGCCGCCACTATCTTGAAATCATCAAACGCCATACCGACCGGCTTATAAATATCACCAAAGACCTTATGGCCCTTGCCCGGCTTGAGCGCGAAGACGAGCTTGAAACCGAGCCACTTGACCTGAAGGCCCTCATCGATCAGGTTCTTGTCCTCTATGAAGCCCGCCTCCAGGAGAAACAGCTCGCCCTGCAGCTGGACATCGACAGCGGCCTTTCGAACATGCGTGCCGACCCGTTCAAAATCGAGCAGCTTTTTATCAACCTGCTTGACAATGCCATCACCTATACCGAGCAGGGAGGCATCACCATCATGGCCCGCCGCGAGCAGGGCCAGGCCCTCATCACCATCGCCGATACGGGCATGGGCATTGCCGCAGAGCAGCTCCCGCGCATTTTTGAGCGATTCTATGTGACGGATAAATCCCGCTCACGCAAGTTCGGCGGCACGGGCCTGGGCCTCGCCATCGTCAAGCATATCGTGCTGCTGCACCAGGGCGCCATCGATGTGGAAAGCACGCCGGGCAGGGGCACAAAATTCATAATTCGCCTGCCCCAGTAAGTGACACCCCCAGCCTGATGTCTTAGCTATTGACAATGCCTTCTATCACTATCGTACTCCGTCCATCCTGTTGGTTAGGCTCGTATGAATTTGCGAATATATCGTGTTACATAACCCTCGTTAAGATGTGCATCTGCAAGTCCTGCATTGATCCGGTGTATATATTCTTTCTTTGGCGTGCCTTCCGCCGTAATCGGATCGACATATACCAGCGCGAATTTCTTCTTGCCGCAGCAATGTACCGCAAGAGATTTCTTAACGTATAATCCGGTGGGCACACCTTCGAATCCGTCCAGTGCATCTTCGTCAGACTCGGAAATCTCAAACAGCACGCCCTGTACTTCATCTGCCGGAGAAAGTACAACGCTTGCATACCCACGGGTGGAAATGATCCAGCGATACCCGGCAAGACATGCAACTCCGATTTTTCTGCTTTGCGGGCAACGTTTCACCATCTGTGCGGTACACATATTCGATCCGTATGCGAAGTAAAGCTTCATCTTCTTTGCCAAAAATATATGTATTTCTTAACCCTTGCCCTGGGGTCGGCTGAATATAAAATGGTGCAAGGTTGCGTGTCAAGGCAAATGTCCGTGCGACTGCTACTATAGATATTGGGTGGTTTGGCGGTTTAGCTATATGCACAACATTCTAAGCTTCACGCCGCTATCACCAATGCGCTCAAGGCCAACAAGATATACCTTCTTAGCCACGATGACCTTTACGCTGGTCACGCCGCAGTCAAATAATCCGGCGCATCCCTTTCCGTTTATTTCCAATCCTCATAATCGGAACAGACCCTTTTCTTATTCCATGTAAAAAAACACAACGGCGTTTTTATAATTCATTTTAACGGAGGCTCTTCCTGAGATAATCAGCTCGATGCTGATGGATAAAATTTAACAAACATTAAACAACACGCTAATCAGGACTTAACAGAGGAAGGTTACTGTATCGACCGGATAATAATTATGCATGGTCGGCTTTGCATTGGTGCGCCGCAACGGGCGCATGCTAGAGCCGCACGGTGCAAACGGACAGGAGCATTGTTAGCATGCATACCACGGTCGACGAGAATCTCATTGATCCTAAAAAATTCATTACCCACCCGGTTTCAAATAAACTGTATACGCTTGTTTCCCAGCCGGTGGAGAAGCTGCTTTCCCTAAGTGCACTCAACAACGTATACCGGCAGGCTCGCTACAGGCAGCCTGGTGATTTTTTCAGCACCTGCCTGACCGCACTTGGCGTGCAGGTGTCATTCAACCCTGATGAGGCAGCGGCCATTCCCCGCAAGGGACCCATGATTGTCGTAGCCAATCACCCCTTCGGCGGCGTCGACGGCGTTATTCTCGGTGCACTGCTGACCGGAATCCGCAACGATGTTAAAATACTGGGCAACTATTTTCTTCAGCTCATTCCTGAACTGCACAAGATTATTATCCCTGTTGATCCGTTCGGCGGCTCAGGCTCGACGCGCAGGAACGTGCGCTCAATGAAGGAGGCGCTGCTCTGGCTGAAAAGCGGCGGTTCGCTTATCGCTTTTCCTTCGGGGGAGGTATCACATCTGTGTTTTGACCGGTGGGGGATTGCCGATCCGCCATGGAGCGAGCATGTGGCCTGGCTTGCGCGGCGCTCCGGGGCTGCTGTTGCGCCGGTTTTTTTTCAGGGCCGCAACAGCGCGATGTTTCAGATGGCAGGCATGCTGCACCCGCTGCTGCGCACCCTGTTGCTTCCCCACGAGGTAATTAATAAGAAATCTTGCACAATCCGGATGTATATCGGCAGCCCGATTCCGTTTCGCAGCCTTGACGAATTTCAAACCGACAGGGCCATGATCGACTATCTCAGGCTCAGAACCTATCTTATGAAAAACAGAGCAAAGCGGGCCCGGCTGTTTACCGGTGGCCCGTTAATGCTACCCACCATCCGGGGGCGGGCCAAGCCGCTGGCTTCAGCCATGCCGCCGCATGCGCTGCAAGAGGACATAGACCGTCTCCCCGAAGAGCAGCTCCTGTGCGGACAGGGCGATTTCTGCGTATATGTCGCCCGGGCCGGCCAGATACCCCGGATTCTTCAGGAGATCGGCAGGCTCCGTGAGCAATCTTTCCGCGAGATCGGCGAGGGTACGGGCAGGCTGTTCGATCTGGACCGGTTTGACGAACACTATTTGCATATTTTCATGTGGAGCCGCAAAGACTGCAAAATTGCAGGAGGATACCGGCTTGGCCCCACCGATATTATTCTTCCCCGGCATGGCGCAGGCGGGCTGTATGCAACAACCCTCTTCAAGTTTAAAAAGGAGTTCCTTGAAAACCTGGGGCCGGCCCTTGAACTGGGCCGCTCGTTTATCTCGCCGCAGTATCAGAAAAAACATAATTCGCTGTCGATCCTCTGGCGGGGCATCGGTGAATATGTGACGCGAAATCCGCAATATAAAATGCTTTTTGGCCCTGTCAGCATCAGCAATGACTATCACCACATTTCAAAAAATCTCATCATACAGTTTCTCCGCACATCGAAAAACGACAGCAGGCTCGCACAAAGTGTTAAGCCTCGCAATCCTGTTGTGAATAATTTTTTTACCGGCATCGATCCTCGCATTGTTGCGGACATCCCAACTCTGGAACATGTCAATGCGCTGGTTGCAGAGATAGAAAGCGACCGCAAGGGCATTCCGGTGCTGCTGCGTCACTATTTGAAGCTTAACGGCGTCATACTCAGCTTTAATGTCGACAGGAAATTTTCCAGCTCCATAGACAGCCTTCTGGTTGTCGATTTGCTGAAAAGCGAACAAAGGCTTCTCAAGCGCTTTATGGGGCCGGAGGGGCTGGAACATTTCATCGCGTATCATGACGGCAGCGCCGGTCAAACTCTGCACAGGGCAGCAGGATTTTAAGTGCCCGCCGGCTGTTGTACTGATAAAACTGACGGATATCAGTGACCAGGGGAACTGTAGCCGATCTGGCCGACTTGAAGATTTTTCGGGTCTTCATGCGTAAGCTCCACGACCGTCATGGGCACCCAGGGCGGACCCCGGCGCTCTTCAGATTTCAAAAGAATGCCATCCAAGGCCCTGTACCAGAAAAATGATTTCCAGGGCAGCACTGGATAATCGGGCAGCGTGCATTTGATTTTGACCGCAGTGAACCGGGTGCCGCACACCGCAAGTTCCTCTAATCCCTGCTTTTCCGCCCGAAGCTTAATGACCTTTTGTTCTTCGGGTCTGCTCATGTAAAAAACCTCTGCTTGGTTTGACGAAAGGATGAAGCCCCGCAGCAGCAGTTTAGACCCGTACCAGACTTCGTTTCCGATGGCGGCCTTGCTGCGGACGGGCCGGCCGTCGGCCGAGCCAGTGAACACAAGCGCGTCTGCTTCGCGCCGGACGGTTATGTTATCGCCGGTGTCAGCTCGAGTATAGTGCTCGGTTAAGGTATGATATGCCGCATCGCACAGTATCTCCTGCGCGATGTCATCCTGGGAAAGCTTGAGAGCATATCCCGAGCCGGTTTTCTCATAGGAGTAATTCTTCACGGAGCTATGGGTTCCCGTCGTTTCGCGGTACTTCAGGCGCCCTGCCGTAAACTGCCCTGTATCCGCGAGTATTGCGCGTGCCGCTGGAAACAGAAAACAAAGGAGCCAGAGCAGATGGATCTTATGCCGCATCAGCTTGTGACAACTGCGCCTGAAGGCCGGACGTCGGGTCGTGCATGCAATTGAGTTTTTCAACATGGAGCTGGATTTAACATTAAGATTTACGGCTGCCGTTTGCATGGGCTATCAGACCGCTTGTAAAACCTTTGCCAAGAAATTTAAACGCCCATCGCAGCACAAGTTGCCGAAGCTATGCTCAAGTATTATTCAACTTCTCCTGTTGCCATATCTATAGCAATAGCATTATCCTTTGGCGCCAGGTCGGTATACCAGCCCCGGACAAGATCGCTTTGCACCTCCCCCACCAGAACACCCAGGGGGCTTACTCCGGTAAAATCTAGATAATGGTCGGGCTTTTGCTCATCGCCCTGAAGGTGTGTAACATAGGCCAGGGAAATCTGCGGTGTCAGCAGCTGCTGATCTTTTTCCGGTACGCCGTATCCGGCAAGCGTTTCATTGATAATATCGGTCATGCCGTTTAAGACAAAGTGATAAGCAAAATCAAGAAAATCATCGGGATGGCTGGCAATGGCCGTAATCTGATGGGATTCAATGTTCATCTTCTGATCGCTGATCGAAACTTTGCGCCAGGGGACAGGATAGGTTGCAAGAGAACCGGTCTCAATATCAAACAAAAAATGATTGGGCAGACCGGAGTTCCATGTTTTACCTGTTATGTCCTGCGCATGATAGTGGCCGGTAAACACAAAGCGCATGCCGTAGGCTGCAAACATTTTTGAAATCGGTTCAAAATCATCAAGCAGATAATCACCGAAATATTTTTCATTTGAAGGATAATGCTCACGGATGCCGTGATGAACAAATCCTATAACAGCCTTATTCTGTTGTATGGCCTGGATGAGCATCTGCTCGACCCAGGTAAGCGTTGCATCATAGAACTTCCCGTCCGTGATCGGGGGCCCATCAACGGCGTTTTCTCTGTAGCGGCAGGAATCAAGGGCGAACACCCACAGGCCCGACACCGGCTCGACAATGTAGCTTAAAGAGTTGTTGTCGGCGGCTATCGCCTTGCTATAGCCGAAATCCTTATATATATTTTTGAACTCCTGCGGGTCAACCGTCGGAACACGCGTTGCCGTATCGCCCGAAAAACTCTGCGACGCGCCATTATTTACATCATGATTGCCGGGCACGACATAGACCTTTTTGCCCGTTTGTTCAACAGCGGCCAGAAGCCCTGCAACTTGGTTGTGGCTTTCCAGTTCGCCGTCCTTTGTCAAATCGCCGCACAGGATGACAAAATCCGCTGTCACATTGTCGATATCATTAACAAAGGTATTAAATATTTCAGGGCCTTCCCGAAGCATTTTACGGTCGTGGCGAAGATAGTTCTCAAAAGCGCTCCCTTGCGTACCGAGTTCAGGGGCAAAGTAATGGGGATCGGAAAAAACTATAAACTTCGTGTCAGGATAATTGGGGTGATTATTTTTTACAAGTGCACGCACCTCGGGGTCTGTCTGGTAAAGAAAAATCGGTTGTTTGCCAGCTTTGCACGATACAAAAGCTGCAAGCGTGCATACCACAAAGGCCGCATAAAATATTTTTTTCATTGTTCACCCTTATTAAAAAAGACTTGCGGTTATAGTATCCTGGCTATAGATGTCTCATGGAATTGTTAAAAACATATTAATAAAAAGGTAAGATTCGGTAAATAATGAGCCGTGAAACAAATAATCAGAATAATTTCACGTTTGACTGAAAAAATCCGCTTTGGGATGAGCATCCCTTAGTTTTTTCGTACGTAGCGCGTCCGGTAGCGTCAACTATGGCGTCCCGGTTCCGGCCCTTCATATTTAACGATAACTTAACTTGACAGGCACAAGCCCGCCATTTAATAATCATTAAATTTGAGGATACAGGTTTCCAGTAACGGCACCAACGGGTCTTCTGTTGTAGAAGGGAAAAACATGGTTCATAAGAAGGCAAAAAAGCAGGCCACTACACGAGCCGATTCTGCTGCGCCCGGCGCATCAGCACGCAAAAACGACGCGGGGAAAAGCAAAGCCGAAAAGGCGGACAAAGCCATTGAAAAGGCCACGGAAAAAGCCTCTGTGTCCGGCAATGAGCATCCGGTAAAGGCGCAGGCTTCAGCCGCCGCTGCCGACCCTGATCTTTCATCTCCGACGCTGTATCTGAACCGCGAGCTTACCTGGCTTCGCTTCAACAGCCGCGTACTCAGCGAGGCTGCCGACAGCCGCACCCCTCTGCTGGAGCGGGTGAAGTTTCTGTCGATAACCGGCTCAAACCTCGACGAATTTTTCATGAAGCGCATCGGCGGCCTTATGCAGCAGGTAGGGGCCGGCGTTACCAAACGTACCATCGACGGTCTCACGCCGCAGGAGCAGATCGACCAGTGCACCGCCTATGTGCGGACCTTTCTGCCCCGTCAGCAGAAACTCGCTGGTGATCTTATCAAGGCCCTCAGGAGCAACAAGATATACATTCTCGGCTATGCCGATCTTTCCGCTGCTGAAAAAAAACAGGTGCGCAGCCACTATTCGCAGTTTATTTTTCCGCTGGTCACGCCGCAGTCCATTGATCCGGCGCATCCCTTTCCGTTTATTTCCAACCTGTCGCTGAACCTGCTGGTTGCGTTCGTGCAAAAGAAGAACAAGCCGCCGGTGCTTGCCCGGGTAAAGGTCCCTGTGGGCGATGGAGCGCCGCGCTTTATTCGTCTGAATGGCGCCGACCGCTTCATTCCGCTTGAAGAGGTAATACGTCACAATCTCGACCTGCTTTTCCCCGGCGTGGCAATACTCAGCTGCGAAGTATTTCGCACCACGCGCAATTCCAATACCGAAGGCCGCGAAGAGAATGCTGAGGATCTTCTGGCGATGATCGAATCGGAATTGCAGGAACGGCGCTTTGCCCCCATCGTCCGTTTGGATGTAGAAAAGGGCATGGACTCCCACCACCGGGGGCTGTTGGCGGCAGAGCTTGGGTTGGATCCCGTGCGCGACGTTTATGAAAGTGAGTCTCTGATCGGACTGCGCGACTTCATGGAGCTTGTCGCACTTGACAGACCGCAGCTTAAATATCCTCAGCATCACCCCGTTGATAATCCTGATCTGGTGCAGGAACGCTCCATCTTCCATACCCTGCGCGAGGCAGGATCAATCCTTGTGCAACATCCCTACGAGACTTTCAGCTCCACCATCGAGCGGCTGCTTCGCGAGGCGGCGCGCGATCCAAAGGTTCATGGAATAAAGATAACCCTGTACCGCACGGCGCGCGAATCCAACATTGTCGAACACCTGATCGAAGCCGCGGTTAATGGCGCTCAGGTTGCGGTGGTGGTCGAGCTCAATGCCAGCTTTGACGAAGCCGCCAATATACGGCTTGCCGAGCGCATGGAGGAGGCCGGAATTCATGTTACCTATGGCGTGCTTGGCCTGAAGACCCACACCAAGATACTCCTGGTCGTGCGCCGCGATTATGATGGTCTTCGGCGGTATGTGCACGTTGGCACCGGCAACTATCATCCGGTAACGTCGCGCCTGTACAGCGATATCGGGCTGTTCACGGTGGACCCTGATATCGGCGCCGACGCGACCGAGCTTTTTAATTATCTGACCACCGGCGTCAACGCAAGCCGAAAATACAAAAAGCTTCTTATTGCACCCTCGTTTCTCAAAAAAGCACTCATTGAAAAAATCGAGCGTGAAGCTGCACTCCATACGAGCGCGAGCCCCGGCCTCATACAGTTCAAGATGAACGCCCTGGAGGATGTTGAGATAACCCGGGCCCTTTACTGCGCAGCCCACAGGGGCGTACGCGTGGATCTTATCGTACGCGACAGCTGCCGCATTCGCCCGGGCTTAAAGGGCCTGAGCGAAAATATTCACGTCATATCCATCGTCGGGAGGTTCCTCGAGCACTCACGCATTTACTATTTCAAAAACGGCGGGCAGGAGGAATATTATATCGGATCGGCCGACTGCATGAAACGGAATCTGGAGCACCGTGTTGAGGTGGTAACCCCGGTTGAATCCAAAAGGCTGCAAAAGAGGCTTCGGGAAATTCTCGACGTTCATTTCGGCGACCGCAGAAACGCCTGGGACATGCAGCCCGACGGAGAGTATGTGCAAAGAACGCCGGGCAAAAAGGATGAGTCTCTTGGGTCTCACGACCAGCTGATCATGCTGGCGGAAAAACGCGTCGCCAAAGCCCAGATTTATAAGAACGATAAAAAAAAGAAATAATAGGCGAATAACCTGAACAGGGCTGCCACAGGCACAGTGGCCAATAGCGGATAAATATGGAATTCATACTGGAAGGACAGGCTGGCAGCAAAGCGATTTTCGTCGAGCTTGCCACACGCTTTACGGTGCTTCCCGGTAAACCTCGCACTGTTACGCGCACGCTTTTCGACACCTTCGACTGGCGGCTCTACGCAGCCGGGCAAAGGCTGGAGGAGATGGGCGAGGGCGAGAGCGTTCGCGCGGAGTGGGTGGAGAACGCCTCCGGCAAAGTGCTGGGCAGCATGAACGGGCCGGTGGGCCGCATGGCCAACAACTGGCAACCGGCATCCGTGGCCGGAGCTCTGGCCCGGACGATAAAGATGCGCGCTCTTCTGCCGCTGGCGGTGGTCAATACCATTTTGTGGCCTGCCGACCTTTTGGATGAGCGCGAAAAAACAGTTGTTCGCGTTTCTGTAGAAATCAGTAAGACCGGCGCGATCGGCGCAAAGGCAGCTAAAGAAATACCCTCTGTTGTTCGATTGTCGGCGGTGCGCGGTTATCACAAGGCGTTTGAACAGGCGATAGCCGTGCTTGCCGGTATCCCCGGCCTTACCAGGGCTGAACACAGTACGCTGGACAGTGTGCTTTTGGCAAACGGCCGCACGCCGCTTGACTATAGTTCAAAGATCAACATCAAGCTGTCACCCGGAGTCCTTGCCGAAAAAGCGGTGCGGAAGGTCCTTGGCAGGCTCGTGGAGATCATGGCAGCCAACCACGACGGGACAGTGGCGAATATTGATTCTGAATTTCTCCATGATTTTCGCGTGGCTGTACGCCGCACCCGCTCCATGCTGGGCCAGATGAATGCGTCCATTCCCGCTGCAACCTTGAAGCAGTTCAGGCCGGAGTTCGACTGGCTTGGCGCCGTCACCGGGCCGACGCGCGATCTGGACGTCTATATTTTAAAATTCGACGACTATGTCATCCCTTTGGACGAAAAAGTCCGGCGCGACCTTGCCCCGCTCAGGAAGCATATTTTCCGGCGGCAGCATCAGGAGCAGCTCAACCTCGCCCGCGCCATTTCCGCCAAACGCTACCGAGAGCTTATCTTTGACTGGAAAAAAGCATTGTGCTCTTCATGGAAATCCGGATCAGAAAACTGGAGGGGCGGCGATCCGGCGGAGGCAGTGGCTGGGCAGAGGATTCTAAAAATTTTGAAGCGGGCGCTGCGCCAGGGCAAAACCCTGACGGATGACTCCCCCGCATCCGCCGTTCACGAACTGCGCATTACCTGCAAAAAGCTTCGCTATATGATGGAGTTTTTCAAAAGCCTGTTCCCGGCTGCCGAAATCGACGAACTGACCGGGGCGCTCAAGGAACTGCAGGACAATCTCGGAGACTTTCAGGATTATGAAGTCCACCGGGCCGAGCTGTACAAGTTCGCCGACGAAATGGTATTGCTAAAGACCGCGCGCCCGCGAACGCTGCTTGGCATCGGGCAGCTTGCGGAAAGTCTTGCCGAGCGACAGCGGCTGGCCCGCGCGGATCTTGGCCGGCGTTTCGCCGAGTTCGCAGCGAAAAAAAATATCGTGCGCTTTCGCACGCTTTTTGAGCCCTCTAAAAGGAGCCTTCTTGATGAAGGTGATCGCAACCTATAATATAAAGGGTGGCGTCGGCAAGACAGCTGCGGCCGTAAACCTCTCCTGGCTTGCGGCACGAAGCGGTCTGCGAACGCTGGTGTGGGACCTCGACCCGCAGGGTGCGGCGACATTTTATTTCCGTGTACAGCCCAAGGTCAGAGGCGGCGGCAAGAATCTTGTCAAGGGGAGCAGCCGAATCAGTGATTTTATCAAAGGAACTGATTATGAAAACCTCGACCTGATGCCCGCCGACTTTTCCTACCGCAATCTGGATATCCGTCTTGACCAGAAAAAAAACCCCACAAAGCGCCTGAAAAAGCTTTTGGCGCCGCTGAAGGCAGACTATGATCTGGTCGTGCTCGACTGCCCGCCTTCAATTTCACTTGTGAGCGAGTCGGTTTTTTTTGCCGCCGACGCGCTGGTGGTGCCCGTGATCCCGACAACGCTTTCGCAACGGACGCTTGAACAGCTGTACGGGTTTCGCAGCGATAGGAAACTCGATGGCCTGAAACTGCTGATATTTTTTTCTCTGGTTGACCGCCGAAAAAAACTACACCACGAGGTGATGGCTGAGATTGCAGTGCAGCATCCCGAGGTGCTGAAAACGCATATCCCCAATGCCAGCCAGGTGGAGCGGATGGGTATTTACAAAAAGCCGATCTGCGATTTTGCCGGCAGCTGCGATGCCGCACAAGCCTATGAGGAGCTTTGGGCTGAAATAAAAAAAATACTGTGGAGATAATCACGATGGCTATGGAAATAGAAAGAAAATTTCTTGTTCAGCCGGGCTGGAAGCCGCAGAGTGCGGGAACAGACTATATGCAGGGGTATCTGTATGCCGGTGGCCACGGTCCTACCGTCCGGGTGCGCGTGGCCGGACATAAGGCTTTTCTCACCATCAAAGGCCCTCCAGAAGGGCTTGCACGGCTGGAATTTGAATACCCCATACCCCCGGAGGATGCCCGTCATATGCTCGCAAGCCTTGCCGGAGGCAGGGTGATCGAAAAGACCCGCTACCTGGTCGAGCATGCAGGGCATACCTGGGAGGTTGATGTGTTCGCGGGGCACAACAGCGGACTTGTCGTGGCAGAGGTGGAAATTACTCATCCTGACGAGCCGGTTGTTCTGCCGGACTGGGTCGCGGAAGAAGTCTCATTTGATCACCGTTACGCCAATGTGTATCTTTCGCTCCACCCGTGGCCGGAATGGGGCAGCGGCAAAGGCGCACCGTGAAAACAAAGCCTGACCATTGGTATCGCCAATCGGCAGCCGCCCCTGTTCGGATCGTTGACGGACGGATTGAAGTGCTGCTGGTGACCTCACTGCGCAGCGGCAGGTGGATACTACCCAAGGGAATTGTCGAACGGGACATGACACCTGCCCAGTCCGCCGCGAAAGAGGCCTGGGAAGAAGCGGGTGTACATGGGGAGCCGGATATTCATAGTCTCGGTATGTTTGAAACCAGCAAGTGGGGCGGCGTCTGCAGCGTTGAAGTTTTTCGGATGGACGTTACCAAAATCGCCGACCAGTGGCCGGAGTCTGATAAGCGCAAGAGAAAATGGTTTGCTCTTGCCGATGCAATTAGGGAAGTTCATCCCGATGGCGCAGCTCAAATCCTGCAAAAAATCGCCTTGCCACCTCTCCGGCTGACACTGGTTCGCCATGCCAAGTCGAGCCGTGACGATATGAGCCTGGAGGATTTCCTGCGGCCTTTGAATGACCGGGGCAAAAGGGACGCCCCCGAAATGGGCCGCAGGCTGCGGGAAAACGGCGTTCAGCCAGATATTATCGTTTCCAGCCCTGCAAAACGAGCAATAAAAACAGCCAGGCTTATAGCAGGGGAGCTTTGTCCCGAAGCCGAAATTCTTGAAGTTGCGGGGATTTACGAGGCCACTGTCGCTGAGCTTTTGAAGCTTGTGCAGGGCCTGCCCGAAGAAAAACAGGATGTCATGCTGGTTGGACATAACCCGGGTATTTCGGACTTAGCACACATTTTTTTCAGGACCGAAATAGAAAACATCCCCACTTGCGGCGTGGTGCGACTGGCATTCGATGCCCGGCACTGGCGCGATATTTCCCGGCAACGGGCTTCTTTGCTTCTGTTCGATTATCCCAGGAAGGATACGGGCAAACCGTGAAAGCCATAAGCCGGTTTCCTGCTTAGCTAGCCGCCGGGAAGGTCCTATGTGTTCACTGTGTTCAGGTTTTTGTGTCAGTATCATACCAACTTCGGAAAAGTATCCGAAATGCCTGTCAGGATGAACTGTATCCCGATCGCAAGGGTTATCAGCCCGAATATTTTAGTCAGCACGTCAAGGCCCGTCGATCCCAGCATTTTTACGATTTTCGGGGCATATCTGAAGGACAGCCAGATTATAAACGTCATAACCAGGATCGCAACAAGCAGTGCGACCTTCATATAGGGTGCATTGTGTGTGGTGGAAGAAAATAAAATGATTGTTGACATGGTTCCCGCTCCGGTCGTCAGCGGGATTGCAATCGGGATGATGGCTGTTGTTATAATGTTGGAAAAATTGCTGCCACTCGGCTGAGGTGGTTTTCTGTCTGAATTCATCATTGAGAACCCGGTGCTGAGCAGCAGAAGGCCGCCGGCGATTCGGAAAGCGGGTATACCGATCTCGAAAAACCTGAGGACCGCGACTCCGGTAAAAAGCGTGACCATCATTGTCAGGAAGGCGGTCAGTGTGGCGATGTTGCAGAGTTTGTGCTGTTCCTTCTTCTCAAGCCCGTGTATGATCGTAAGGTAGAGGGGGATTGCAGGAATATTGTTTGCAACAGCAAACAGGCCTAGAAGGTAATGCTGAAATGAGTCTCCGGTAAATGTCATGTTCGTTTTTGAGAAAAAGATACTTCTAGATTAATAGTCTGTCAAGTATTGGTTTGCAGAAATCGAAGGTATAACCATACAAGGCCACTTCAAGCTTAACTTGTTCTGATTAAAGGGCTCCTCGCGAGGTGCCCGCTTTGACGGCGCGCATGGCCGCCGAATGTTCCCGGTGGAAAATACGTTCAAGCCGCGTATCTGTTCCCCGAAGTTCAACCGCCAGCTTTCCGGCAAAATCAAGGTAGGCAAGCTTCCTTTGTTGTGACCAGCCCAGGGGATAGGTCATAATATCGCGCATATTGCAGATTTTATCTGCAAGCCGTATTTTTTTTGCGACCGGAGAGAGCCGCCCTGCAGATTCGATCTGGCGCTGTTTTCTTTCCGGGTCCGGCAGGCTCTTGTCATCAGTGACTTCCCGGACTAGGCCCAGAACCCCTTTGCCGAATGCCGCTCTGATGCCGGCGGGGTCGGCTTCTGTTTTTTCGAGCACGTCATGAAGCAGAGCCGCGACGAGCAGCGGTATGTCTTTTTTCCGGGAAATCGAAGAAAGCAGACTGGCCACTTTGATGGGATGGTTTATGAAAGGAAGTTTGCTGCAGCCCTTTTTTACCTGCCCGGTGTGCATTTCCGCCGCAAAGGCAAGCGCCTTTAGAAAAATATCAAGCTCCTTATGAGTCATATACTCGTTCATGCAGTTTCCTTTAAGTCTGCGTTAAAAAAGCACAGGGGCATCCGGTCGGATGCCCCTGTGCTTCATAAATAAAGCTGGAGCATTTTTCTAAATGGTGTAGCCATGTTGTCATTTCGACCGCAGGGAGAAATCCGAGCCTTGTGGGCCTGCTGCACATCTAAAATCTCTCCCTGCGGTCGAGATGACAGCATAGATAAACCGTCTATAGTAAAAAGAAAAATGCTCTAAACAGCGGCGAAGCATTTCACCGCTGCTGTGCATCATTATTTTTTTGGCATTTTCTCAGCAATCTTGCATGCAAGCTGGCAGATATGGGCTATGTCTTTAAGCTTGCCCTTATCGGGCTTTACTTTTACCCCGCGCAGTTTTTTAGCCAGCTGCAGCGATGTTTTGGCTCCCGGCAGCGCAATTGGTTCACCAGGCGCCTGCTTTTTTTCCAAAATCCGCAGCGTGTCCGCAATCCGGTCGTCTATACGCAGGCTCACCTGCTTAACAATTTCTTTCAGTGTGATGCGCAGCCTTTTCATTTCAGCAGCCAGTTCGGCGGCTGCCTTTTGTTTTGTTTCCGCTTTGTCCTTGCACTTGGAGACCTTGGCGCACTCTGCTGCGGGGGGGATCTCTTTCTTTTTTTCCTGCACCGGTTTCTTTTTAGCCGTCATTCCGTATTCCTCCTTTAATAAATGTTTTTATTTTGAATCTTACCGAACTCGCTGCATTTTCTGGATGCGCTTGATGCCTGTACTCATATTTCCACGCAGGTTAATTGTTAACCGAACTTGCCGCTCAGATATTCACGGGTCCTTTTGCGTATGGGCCCCGTTGCACTACGGTCATGCCCATGATGCTCCGCCTTTTCATAATCAAACGGCAACGCATCATTGTTATACAGTATCTCGCCGCGCAGTTTAATCAGCTTAACGCCGGACACAAGGCCGTCTGAATCTTTAGCATACCAGTAAACGATGCTCGTATCCATGTCATTGAGACTGAGATAAAAACTTTTTTCATTCGGCGATGAGTTAAGGTGTGCATCTATAATCTGGGAAAGGCCGGCATCCATGTAGTGCACTTCAAGATCTTCTCCAAGATGTTCCGTCAGAACCTGCACTGGAGGCCTGGCGCTGGGATTCTCTGTATTTTGTTCGGCAAGCTTTCTTTTCTGTTGACGATCAAAAATCTTGTGAAAGATATCGTTAAATAATGCGCCCATAAGATATCCTCCTGTATATGAATTTGTGCAAAGAAAGTGTCTATGCATTGCCCAGCAGATTCACTTCAGCGCCAAAATAAACCGTATGGATTTGACAGACAGCAAATTGTGCTTAAAACAAGCTTTACAATATAGCACAAGAAAGTTAATTTTATAGATGCTGTTCGCAAAAAAGATTTTAAGAAAATTTTATATTTTAATTTGATTATAAAAATATAATTTTTTATCTGTTTATCTGTTTATCTGTTTAATAAAATTTCTTAATATTATAAAAATAATAATATAAATTATATTTAAAATATATTTTTGTTCTAATTATCACAACAAACATCCCCTAGTAATTGCACTTGAATTTCGAACATGCTACATCATACCAATAAAATGTTAATTGTAAGTTAATTACCCCGAGGTTTCCGGCGGGGATGCTCCTATTTGAATTAATTTTATAAGCGCCGTCACAACTGGGGCAATAAACTCAAAAAAATGAGACCTTATGAGTCCAAAAAAAACTTTGGGCAAGATGAAAAAATACTAGATGGTTATCTCCAATGCTGAAGTTGACTGTGGTAGCAATTCTCTTGAGCTTTCTGGATTCCCGCGTGCGCGGGAATGACAAGTTTGTTCAGTATATTTTCTCTCTAGCCGTCATCCCCGCGAAGGCGGGGATCCAGATTTTGGGGTTACTTCAGCTTTGGAGATAACCAGAAAATACTATTTGAAAGAAAACCTGCAGGAACATAAAAAGCTAGTGGGTCATGCCCGCTTTTTATGTCAAAAGTGCGGCAGAGTCGTTCGGGATGTAGAAAGGCTGTGCAAACCGGTTTCGTTTGGATTCTTAACCGCGGTGTGAGGCAGGGTGCTGATAGATTGATGGAGAGGCCCTGTTTAAGAAAATGCCGGGTCGTGAAGCAGCAGCATATTGCCGATATGATTTTGTAATCGGGCCCGCATTGCCTGCCTGATGGACAGAGCGTTGAATCAGGTGTAATATTCATGTACACGGAGGATATTATGAAGCATTGCAGCGCATACTGCCGGGCCAAGACTTTCGCCTTTGGCGAACTTCGGGACAATTTGCTCAGACAATATCGTTCCGCCATGTATAAAGGGGTCCTGCATATTGAACGCGACGAGGGCGAGGCCTTCATCTTCCCCTTCGGGGTGCTGGTTATCTGGGGGCTCAGCCATGACGATACGCAGAAACTGTTGGAAGAGATCCGGCCCTTCGAGCGCGAGACGCTTGAAGGACAGATCATAGATGAGTTCTCCTATGTTCTTTCCGCAGGTGAAACACGCATCCATGCAGATTGCATCAAGCTGGCATCCGATACCACGCTGGAGCGGCTGGCGGTTTCCTATGGCATAGCCCAGTCGGTCAAGCTTTCCGAGTTTGAGGAGTATGCCTTGCACACAATCGAAAATACCGCGCATATACCCCGCCCCATCGCCAAAACCGGAAGGCTAAAGCTCCGCCGGCGTGCGATTGCCAAAATGCGCGGCATGCTCTATCTGGTGGAGAGCGATATCAACCTGAATTTCGATCTCCTGGATACCCCGGAGTTCTTCTGGGAATATCCGGAAGTCGAGCATATCTACACCATCACCGTCACCTATCTGGATGTCAAATCGCGCATCGAGGTCCTGAACAAGAAAGTACATGTTATCCACGAACTCTTCGAAATGCTGGCAGATGAACAAAAGCATAACCACTCGACGGTGCTGGAGTGGATCATCATCTGGCTGATCGCCATCGAGATTCTGTTCTTCATGATTCCTGATATTTTGAAGTTGTTTTGAAGGTTACTGTCTTTTACGCAGCAGGTGTGACATCGGGGAGCTTGAACCTTTCAGGCGTTTACAATCCGCACGCGCAGGCCGAACAGATCCGTAAATAGCTGGGCCTTGCGCTGAAGCGACCAATGCTCCAGTTCGCGGAACCCCTTACCGGTAATTTTTAAATCCAGATATGGCTGCCGGACGCTGGCTGTAAGTCGTTTAATGGTTTGCGCGTGATCACGATCCAGAGCGTCGGCAATCCGCAGCAGCGAGGCCAGCTTGGTAACACGCAGGCGCTGGGATTTGGTTAAACGGGCGAACTGGTCGTGGTCAGGCTGCGGGCTGTTCTTGCGGTGATACCGGGCGATGTTTGCGGCCATAAGCATGTCATCGGAGTTGAATCCCGGCAGCTCCGATTGCGCAATCAAATACAATGAATGCTTATGGTGCTTTTTATAGCTTATGTAAGCGCCGATGTCGTGCAGCAGAGCGGCAACCATTAAAATGCGATGATCGTCAGGGTCAAGACCATGCAGCGTTTGCAGCTGTTCAAACAGCGCAAGCGCAAGCCTGCAGACCTGCTGGCCATGAGCTTCGTGAAACTGGTAGCGCCTGCCCAGGCTTACGGTTAAATGCAGCAATTGTTTTTCTTTTCGATGGGTGTAGGTTGAGTTGAGCGTCAGGCGATCAACCAAATCCAAAAGTATGCCCTCCTTGGTTCCAACATAGGGCACCAGCATGCTCTCCTGTCCGCTTAATGCGCAAAGGTGCGCATAGACCACGGCGGCTGGCATCACCACATCGGCCCGGTCCTGATACATTCCCCAACGCACCATACGCTGTTTAACCGAGAGGCGCGGCAGTTCTTCCATCAGGTGCTTGAGCGCTGAAATGGATAAATCCCGTATCCCGCCGGTTTTTTGAGGGGCGTCCGCCATTTTGGCCAGTTCCTCGATATTGCCGCCTGTAGCAATAAAACCAGCCAGCGGTCCCCGGATGCCCCCCAGGGATAAACGCAGCGTTGCAACATACTCTTTCAGGAGCCGCGCGAACTGCCTGGGGCTGTCTGCGGAGGATTTAAATTCCTCCCAGAGCCTGACAGCGCCGATAGTGTGTGTTTCGCTGGTCAGAACCCCGCTTTGATTGACAAGGGCCACTTCAAGGCTGCCCCCCCCCAGATTGGCAAGCAGCCAGGGGGTTTTTCCCAAATGGATAAGGGGCTTGAGCGATCGGTACACAAGCTGCGTTTCTTCCGAACCGCTCACGATTTCAAGGGGTATGCCTAACTGTTCATGTACCTGCTGGGCGAATTTTTTGCCGTTTGAGCTTTCACGAACAGCACTGGTGGCAATGACACGATAGTGCTCGATGTTTAAAATGCGAAGCCGCTCCTGAAACCGCGCCAAAGCCTGCAGCGCAGCCTTTATTCCGTCTGAGGCCAACCGGCCATTTGAGAACGCTCCTGCACCCAAACGAATCGGCGCGCGCTCTGATTCCAGCACTATGTACCGGGAAGAATTCAAAAATTCAGCAGCTATGAAGCGAATGGCATTGGAGCCGATGTCCACAGCTGCAACTCGCAGAGGAAAATCTTTTTTGGGATGATGTGCAGGGGAAACGAGCCGGATTTTTTTGTCCGGCGGTGCATGTCGATGCAATGCTATAATTTTTGCGGGCTCCATTTTTTTCATCACCGCAAAGATGAGTCGGGGTTTTTTCTCATGCATCACATATACTCTTTATTTGTTATAAATATGTTAACGCTAAGTTAAAAATGAGTTATGATTTTTGCATTTATATTAATCGGAGTCCTAAAAAAATCACGGGCGCACAGATACGGGTGTACGAATTGGCCGGCATTTTTTAAAAGGCGTTGCAGCCCAAATGCGTCTGTACCCGCTATGGCGTGCGCCCAGTCATTTTTCGTTTTCAAGCATTTTTCTGGCTTTCAGCAGTTCCTGCCTGTGCGTTTCGCCCACGTCGGGATAGGCCAGCTTCAAGCCTTTCAGGGTTTTGCCGATCACTGCAGCCACTGCAATGCGCGTAAACCACTTGTGGTCCGCAGGTACGACATACCATGGTGCATGCTTTGTACTGGTGTTGTTCAGCATGTCTTCATAAGCCGCCTGGTACTGGTCCCAGTGCTGGCGTTCATGCGCATCGGCCATTGAAAATTTCCAGTTTTTTTCAGGCAGGTCGATGCGTTCCAGAAAACGTTTCTTCTGCTCGTTTTTTGATACGTTTAGAAAAAATTTCAACATGACCGTTCCGTTGTCGACCAGATATTTCTCAAAGTTGTTGATTTCCTGAAAGCGCCGCTGCCAGATCTTTTTATCTTTTAATTCGGGCGGGAGTTGCTGGCGTTCAAGAATTTCCGGGTGTACGCGCGCGACCAGAACCTCTTCATAATAGGAGCGGTTGAAGATGCCGATGTTGCCGCGTTCGGGCAGGACCTTGAAGTTTCGCCACAGATAGGTTTGATCAAGCTCTTCGGCAGACGGGGCTTTAAAGCTGTAAACCTGTGTGCTCTGCGGATTCAGGCCCGACATGACATGCTTGATCGTGCTGTCTTTGCCTGCGGCGTCCATGGCCTGAAAGATGATAAGCAGGCTGTAGGTGCTTTGCGCATACAGCTTGCTCTGGTATCCTGCCAGCATTTGAACCCCTTCGGACAGTAACTTCTGGGCTTCTTTTTTTTGCACAAGGCCGCCGGTGCCGTTCGGATCATAGTCTTTCCTGAGTCTGATTTTTTTGCCGGGCTGAACAATGAGCATGTCGATAAGACGCTCGATTTTTGGAATCATAAGATATCCTTGCGCCTGAGATTGTTGGAAGATTTTACAGCCGGGGTTAAGAATCCAGTGAAACCGGCTTGCACAGCTTTTCTGCATCCTTTGCAGCCCTGCCGCACTTTTTACATACAAAGCAGGCATCGCGCACCAGTTTTTTATAACCCTGCAGGTTTTCCTTCAAATAATCTTTTTTTAGCTCGCACAGAGTTTTTTCTTTTGAACTCATAATGCCTCATTTTTTTAATTTTATCGCCCCATTTGGGGCTACAGTTGATGTTAGTTAATCGAAACAGACGCATCCCCTGACGGAGACCCCGGGGAACTTAGCCTAAGGCTAGTTGGTTTTCACATTTAAAATTAGCTGTTGTAGGCACCCTCCCCTTCATCCCCTCCCATCAAGGGAGGGGAAAGACAGGCTCCCTCGACCAGATATGGGAGCAGGAATCCATAAAACGCCCTAAAACTGGACTCCCGCTTTCGCGGGAGCGACGGATTTTTTATAAATGATTTCAAAAAAAATAAAGCTGCACAGTTCTGCTAATCATACAGAGAGAATTAACAATGTATTGATAGAATGTAGCATTTTCGGTATTCATGCGCAATTGCTATAGTGAAATCAATTTCATCATGACAATTGCATTTTTTCGAAATGACCGTCAAACAGGGGTGGTTGTGGAGCGCAACCTTGCCAGTCCGCAGCGTTGATTGGCAAAGGCGATACGGTGTACATTCAGGTGCTTTGTCAAAATGCAGGAGATACTGTGTTGTTGCGCCCTGATTCGTTTGTATAAAGGCAGCTGTCCTTCTTCTGAAGCAATTGATCAAAAATTGCCGGGCCGGTTTTAAGCAGTATCTTTGCGTCAAGCCAAAGGTTCTTCTTCATGGCATAGGCTATGTCAAACCGCATCATGGCATTGAATGTCGTCTTGTTTTTTCCATTCACCTGCCACAGGCCGGTAATCCCGGGCACAGCCTCAAAACGTTTCAGCTGCCACTGCTGGTAGTGCTCTGCCTCATACGGTATGCAGGGCCTTGGCCCAATGAGACTCATGTCACCCAAAAACACATTAAGCAGCTGCGGCAGCTCATCAAGACCGGATTTCCGCAATAATCTGCCATAGGGAATAATGCGGGGATCTTGAGTATCTAATTTTTCCATCGGGGTTTCACTGCCCGTCAAGTTCTTGAAATAGGTATTATGGACTGTTGTAGCTGCATTGATATGCATGGTTCTGAATTTAAAGCACAGGAATGATTTCCCGAGGAATCCTACGCGCCTCTGTTTAAAAAAAACAGGCCCGGGGGATACGCTTTTTATATATGCCGCAATAAGCATAAACAGAGGAAGCAGAAGCAGCAGGCCCGCAGCAGCGCCCACTATATCCATTATTCGTTTCCATGAAGGCATCTGAGTTGCAGGCATTTTCAACTGTTGTATAAGGGCGCCATACGTGTTTGCCCCTGCCGTCATGTGGAAAAGTGTGCTGGAGCCCGCATCAGCAGTATGCTGCGCATCTTTCTGCCTGCCGGGTTCAACAGGGGTTGGATAGGTAAAAACCCCGGCTGTGGGATTCAGATTTTCGGGTATGATGGCACTGCAAAATCTCTGTGCCACCTTATGCGCCTGTGCGTATGAAGCCTGAGGCAGGAGTATGGCAAAGCAGTTTTTTTTAATAAATCCGAAATCGTCATAGCCCCGGGTGTTTTTTACAAGAAGATCATATAAAATCTTTTTTTCGCCCCCACTTTTTTTCAATGCATTTATAGTGAACGTTACAACAGAAAAATACCCCCCTATTCGATCTGCACGTGCCCGTTCGCACTCGATTATGGAAAGAAATGTTTGCTTTGAATAGATAGTGTCCATTATTCACCACCTTTTTAAGTTTTATTCGCTCAGCCCATTTCGCTATACGGTTTTCAGGTAATCCGGTTTTGAAAACCAAATATCCTTAATATCTTTACCGGCAGAACATGTTTTTTCCGGTTTTTGAACATGCCTGGCATGAACAGTGTTTGGCGCTTGAATTTTTTATCCACCGCCCTTCTCATCTTTCCTAACAAGCTTAACTAAGGCAGATTAAGAACCGATTAATTTTGTGTGAATTTTTGGTGAAATATGAAAGGAGGAATTGCAGTAAAAATAAAACGGGGGGGATTTACCGTGGCATTACTTATTTAATATATGGTGAACATTTTATTTAAAAAAGACCAGCGAAGATTTGCCGCCCACTGCTACTATATATCCCACCACATCAAGGATCAATAGCAGCCTTGACCATTGCCTCTCCATATATATCACTACACAAATAACAAGCATATGCTGCAAACACAGTTTCCACAAAGCTGCTTATTTCCCATCATCTATTTATTACTTCCCACGATCCGTTTTGCTGAGCGCCCTATATTAACTGAAATTTCACACAACGTTTATTTTTTCTTTACAATGCCAATCTACAACAAAACATAGGAACAGGAACTATCAGAAAGGAGGTGCAAGGAAGAGTTGTAAAAACTAATTTCAACAGACATCAACAGGGGATAAAAAAACCAAAAAAGCAAAAAAATGACGGGGGTAACACGCTATGAAAAAAACATTATGCTTAACTTCAATCTATGCAGTAGCGGCTATAGCGATTATCATGTTTTTTGTCAGGACTGCATCAGCACACGACGCTGGACCATGGAGTTTTGGTGTTATACCAGACACCCAGTGGATTGGTTCTGATGACGGCAAAAATCCCAATTCGCTCTCTGTGGACATTATCAACCATATCAACCAGGAATTCATAAAAAATGGCGTCAAGTTCGTGGTGCAAGTTGGAGATTTAACCGACAATGGCGCTAATCTCGCTCTGGATACCAGGGCTACCTATGTCCAAGCTCTCTATAATGCCCACATCGGGTTCTTCCCGCTTCGCGGCAATCACGAAAGTTCAAAGACAGCGGCCATCGAATTTCAGCGGATTTTTCCGCAGACACAAACAGGTCTCAACAATGCAACCCCTGTGGATGCATTTGTTATCACCCCTGATGACGCAAACACACACCCCGTTGCGCCGACCGGCAATCCTTTTGCTGTTGGTTCCGATTTCAGCAGCCCCAGCCCCAATCTTGAGGGGTTAAGCTACTCATTTAATTACAAAAATGCCCGATTTGTGCTTTTGGACCAGTTCACAAGGACTGATGGTACAGGCAGCACAAATACCAATATAATCGACCAGCTCAGTTGGATCACCAGCACACTTGCGGGCGCGCCGGCGGATGGACATGCATTCGTTTTTGGCCACAAGAATTTGATCGGCCAAAACCATACCGATGTGCTTTTCGGATCAGATCCGAGTCAAAATGCCGCGGCACAGAACATTTTTATCGGGAGTCTGTATAATAACGGCGTGCGCTATTACATGAGCGGCCATGACCATATACATCAAAACTCTATAATCATGAGCCCGGATGGCGCCTCCAATGTTCATGAGCTTATCTGCAGTTCCGCCAGTTCAAAATACTACATTCCACTGGGCAATGCCGAACTGCCGGGTACAGTTAACAATGATGTGAAATATGACAATCCCACACGGGAAACGTCTATCTCACAGGAACGCAACTCCATCGGTTATTACATTGTCACGATCGATGGCCCGTGTGTGTCCGTGGATTATTACTCAGCCAAAGCCTATCCCACGCTTAGTGGAGGAGAATATCTTATTTCCACTACCCCAACGCTCAATTTTATTAAACGGGAAACATTCGGTTATTGTCTCAATGGCAAAGAATTCCTGGTAGCCCAGGGCCAGCCGTATACTTCTATACAAGATAGTTACGAAAATACGACCGCCAAAATTCTCAGCGGGAAAAATGGCAGCCTGGCGACGGACGGAAGCGGCCGCCGCTATACCAATGCAGTGAACACAGGTTGGTCTGATAAGACGAAAAATATCGCCAGTGACATTCTGAAGCTGTATGGCATGGAGAATAACCTGGGAAGTGATGAGACTGATGTATATACGCTTTCGATGACTTACAGTTCCCAAAATATGCGCGGCTTTGATCTTAAAACAGGTAACTTTGGTTTGGTAACCAGGGATGCTGATGGTACATGGACCAAGGCTGTGGATAACAATATCGGTGGCAAAAAGAAGTTCGTACTGGGCCCATGGGATCCAAGCCACACTCTTGGCGCCTACGGGATTGACCCGAGCAGTCATACTGCCTGGGCAGTCATCAATTACAATGGTGAGTTTGCCGTCGCGGCCTTGAATAATTCTCATTGCGAAAGATAATGAGTAACATATTGCCTGTAGGAGGCAATCAGGCTGAATGACAAAATGAATTTATACAAAAAGGGATCTGCAATTTACGGCAGGTCCCTTTTTGTCATCATGGACAGAGCGTCTTCGTAAGTCGTGACGAGAAACAAATAAATAACTTCTGAAACGTTCCCTGAACTTTTAAACCTTTAACCCCTCAACATTAATCAAAACTTAACCATTTCCTTATTCACTCTTAATACATCCCGGCTATATTTAAATAAAATGGAAGCATAAAAAGGAGATAGACAGATGATGACAGAGTCCAACACAGCACATAGTATGGAAACCCCGCTGAACGTAGTATATATGCGCGGCATTCGCGAGCAGATTTTTGGGGAGCTTGCCAAGATGGCGCAGGAGCTTGGAATGCTGATGTGTGATGAGCCGTTTGAAACAATCTACCGCACTGCGGCCGAGCATCTCTTTGCCATTGAAGCCCTGTGCTGTGACGGCGATATCGATCCGCGCGCCTGGGTGCGCACCTGCGATGGCGATAAGCCCTGCCTGCCCTATCCGCGACGGCTACGGGTGGGCTTTTACCCGATTGCGGCAAATCCTCTGCACTGGGGCCATCTGCTCATCGGCCTTCGGGCCATGGCACAGCTCCAGCTCGATAAGGTCGTGTATGTCATTTCCGGGCGCGATCCCCGTAAGCCGGACATGGGTTCTGCCGATCTGCGGTATATAATGGCAAGTGATATGCAGAAGCTCTTTGGGCCGCTGTTTGCCTTCAGTTCACTTGCCCGGCACAGCGGCTGCGACGGAGAGACAAATCTCTTCCGGTTTCTCAAACTCAACCGGCAGCAGCAGCTGGATATGTTCTATATCGCCGGGGGTGACCATTACCGCAGGTTTTACCCCGGCACCGAGTACCCTGATACGCTCGTGAAGCTTGAACTGCATATGGATGCCCGGATATTTTCATATAAGCCCTCAATGCATGCAATAAGCGCGGCACTCATCGAGCGCGGCAGCCATGCTGATTATGTAGAAACCTGTCTTGATGTGAGATTTTTGCAGACTCTGCCCTTTGCAGCCTCTTCCACCATGATCCGGGCCGCACTTAACGGCGCCGGGCCCCGCAGCGATCTTGCCATCCTGCCCTACAGCTCCTATGTCGATATCCGCGCCCAGAATCTCTATGGCGGGCAGTCCCGTATACCGGAGCAGCAAAACAGGGGGGCTCGATGCTGTAGTGATGCGATTATGGCAATGGCCTAAATGAAACCACCCCCCGCTCAATCTTTAATCAGCAAGAAAAAAAGCGTTTACAATCGCTAAATCATACTAAAAGGGCACCCCGATGAGTATCACTGCTTCCAGCGACTATGTTGCAACTCTTGAACAGCACATGGCTGAGGTGCGTCAACTCTTTACAAAGGTATATGTAAAGGTTCTTCTGGACAGGAAGGAGACGCATGCGCAGCTTCCGATCAGTACGCCACAGTTAAAAACGCTGCTGGCATTTCAGGAGGGGCGGACATACACCATGGGCCAAATCAGCAGCAGCGCCATGGTTACGCTCCCCAGCATGACGGGGATGATAGATCGGCTATTTGCAGACGAGTTTGTGGAGCGTGTCAAGGATCCCAAAGATCGCAGGATTGTGCTGGTGAAGCTCACGGAAAAGGGTGTGCGCGTCCGTAACAACGCGGTCACAAGAAGCAGACAGGAACTGGGCAATGTGCTCAACCTGCTGGACAGCGACGACAGCACCGAACTTCTTAATTCTCTTGAAAAGGCAGCCCGCATAATCAGAAAAGTTTCAGGCGGGAGCAACGCGGGTTCCGCCGAGGCCAGCATATAAAATATAGAGCCGTTTAGCTTGAGGCAATTGCGCATATAAAAGAAGCCGGAAACAGGATCTGTTTCCCGCTTCTTTTATTGGTTTTAGCTTATAGCCTATCCGGCAACAAGCTGCCTTTCAGCAGTAATGCCCTCAGAGTATGTCCTGACAGGCACTGATTGCTGCCGAAAGCCGGGGTTTTCTGCCGGGGCGGTTTGTGTCCCGTCAATAACCCCGTGCAGCACGTCAACCATTTTATTCAGATCGACGGCATGGCAGGACAGAACGCGACCGGTTGCTGCTGCCTGGCGTGCCTGATCCGCGTTTGCTTCGGTTGCCGATTGCATATCAGCAACCGATGCGTATATCTGCTCAATAGCGGTTGCCTGCTCAACACTTGCCTTGGAAACATCATTGCTGAGGCCCTTTATCACGGCAATTGACCGTGCAAGCTCATCAAAAATGGCTGCAGCAGCCTGCGAAGCCTTAAGCCCGTTTTCAGCATGCCCGAGGGATTCATGGACAAGCGCTGCGGTGTTTTGGGCCGATACTGTGCACTGCTGGGCAAGCACACCCACTTCACGGGCGACCACGGCAAATCCGTTTCCGGCATCACCGGCATGGGCTGCTTCAATTGCGGCGTTCAGCGACAGCATTTTGGTCTGAAACGCCAGACCGTTGATTGTCTGGATGATGGTGGCGCACTGGCCTGCCGATGCTACAATCTGCTCCATGACTTTTAACATATCCTGCATATGAACAGCCCCACTGGTCGATGATTCATGGGCCTGGCGCGCCGTATGCGATGCAGCCATACTGTTATCGGCATTGGCCCTGGTTGTCTGCGTAATCTGCTCAAGGGCCGAGGAGGATTCCTGCAGCCGGGCCGCCTGCATTTCAGCTGCGCGCGACAGCTCCGTGCTGCCGCCCGCAATAGCAACCGAGGTTTCCCAGAGATTGTGCGACCCATGCTGCAAACCGTTCATCACGCTTGTGAGAGAGCCGTTTATATGCAGGCTCAAAAGAGTTCCGAGCAACAGCGAAAAGAGCGTCCCCAGCGCGCAGCCGATAAGGGCATTTGTTTTGGCCCAGTCCGCGCTTTGCAACGACTGTGCAACAGCAGCGCCTGCGGCCTGCTCATTGAGGTCAGTCAGTTTTTCCAGTATGCCCTGCACTATTTGCTGCTGCTGAAATATGCTTACCCGTGCCTGAACCGTCATGCGGGTATAGAGTTCTTCTGCCTGTGTCGCCTTCGTGCGCAGTTTGTCAAAAAGAATAAACATGGTTTCAGCGGCAGGGATCATTTCAGTAAAAAAAGCGATCGAGGCATCCTGAAGACGGCCCAGAGTAACCTGCTTTTTTATTCTGGCCACAGCGTTGTAAAATTTTTGATGCTCCGGCACGATTGCCAGCACTGTCTGCTGAAGGTCAGGATTGGCGCTGGAGAACCGGTCAAGCCAGAGCCCGAAATGCGACTGCCGCGGATCATCGCCCCCCTCAAATGTCGTATTGGTCTGGATAAGATAGGATGTCTGGCTTTGAAGTTTATAGAGATCGCCCCGGAACTGCTCGACATCGGTTTTCATGAGCAGCGGATTATCAACGGCAAGGCCGTCAAGCTCGCGGCACAGATCAAGAAACCTCTGGTGTTCTTTTTCCCATGCCGCAAGGGCCGCGCGAAGCTGTTCGTACAGCTGATTTTCCTGGTCTGAGCGGGGCAGGCCCGCATACAGGCTCAGTTCATGGGCATAGGCCTGGCGGGCTCTGGCAATAGTCTCATATTGGTTTTGCCGATCCTCCCGGCGGATACCGGTATCAAGCAGTATCATGTTCGAACCTTTGATGGCTTCAAGCTGGGCGCTGGCACGCAGAATATTATCTATTCCTGTAAGCCTGACTGTTCCCACATCCACCAGGTGCGAGCTGAGCCTGTTTGCCACTCCCCATCCGATGGACCCGGTGAGCAGCGTGGTGCAGGCAATGATGGCAAAGCTGCCAAGCAGTTTTGTGCGCAGCCGCATGCTGCTCAGCGCAGCGGGAAGCCGCATGAAAAATTTTGGGAACATGCCGGAGATCCTTTCTCGTATGGTTATTTTGGGGCGGTACGCGCCACCGTTAGATATGTTCAAACTTGATGCCGGCGGGCGACAGCTTGGCCTCTTTTTTAAGGCGTGCAATGAGCAGGCCGACCTCTTCCAGTGACATGCTATCCCGGTTTTTTGACAGGTACAAAACAGCCGCGCTCACCGACAGCAGCGGAAAGCGGCGTTGTGAGCCATCGCGGTCAATGCCGGTGAGATAGCCGTTGCTGCGTTCCCGTTCGCTGTAAAATCCCCGAATATCTTCGCTGAAGCGGCTTATGAGCATTTGGATGCGGGGCAGAATGTTGTCCCGATTTTTTTCAGTCAGCTGCACGCCCGAAAAAAAATCATCGCCCCCGATATGTCCGACAAATGAACTGCCGTTGGCGCATGATTTCAGCAGGTCGGCAAACAGCAGAATCGCCCGGTCTCCCACGCGAAATCCGTAAGTGTCATTAAAGGGCTTGAAATTGTCGAAGTCGTAATACGCATATACATAATCATGCTCCAGATCGTCAAAAGATTCGGCGATATAGGTGGTGATGAGGCTGTTGCCCGGCAGTTTCGTCAGCGGATTCTGATCGCGTGCTATGGCGATATTTTTTTCATTAAGGGCTTTCAGCAGGGCCCGTGCACTCATGAACCCTGCATACAGACCGCCGCTGGTGAGTATAATGCCCTCGGAGCGCTCATCCAGGGCATATATATCGAGTATTTCCTCCAGGTTTTTGTGGACATTGGCAACGGGGCAGCGAGAAATGAAGTCGGGCAGAGTCTTACTCAGCCCGGCATTAAGCAGCAGGTCCTTCCCGTAGCGCGAGTAGGCGTATTCCTTGAGATCTTTTTCCATAATGAGCCCCAAAGGCTCGTCCTTCTCGTTAACCACGGGAATAAAGGTCTGAGCCTTGTGCTGGCGGAACTCTTCAAATATCTGAGTCATGTTCGTACGGTCGATCCGTATGGGCACGATAAATTCCATCTGGTCGGTTATGATTCGCTGGTCCGAATTTTGCAAGCGCCTCTCCGTACGGCTGAAAGCGGATACGTTCTCGTACTTAAAGCTCAGGCGGCTGCAGTTGAGCTGGGGCTCCTGAATGAGGTACCCCTGGACATAATCGCAGCCGATATCCTTGCATACATGAAATTCTTCGACCGATTCCACGCCTTCGGCGATGACCGCGATGCCCAGTGTGTGGGCCAGGCTGAGTACTTTGAATACGAACAGCCGTTTCTTGGGGTCCGCGGCGATGCCGGCGATGAAAAAACGGTCTATTTTGATGAAATCAGGCTCTGCGTGATAGAGCATCTGCAGGCCGGAAAAGCCCGTTCCGAAATCGTCGACGGCAATGCGGTAGCCCTGCTGCTTGTAGGTGGTGAGCGTCGTTTTGATGGTGGTGAAGCATTCGAACTGGTGGCGCTCGGAAAGCTCAAAGCAGACAGTGCTGGGCGGCAGGCCATGCCGCTCAAGCATGGCCGAGGTGTTGCCGGGCTGATAATCGGGCATGAGCAGGACCCGATTGTCGATATTATAGAACAGGCGGCACTTGCGATGAAATTCAAGGCTTTTGAATTTACAGATAGCTTTTTCACGCAGCCACAAATCCACCGTATAAAGCATGCGGTCGGCATAGGCATCGTCGAAAAACTCCTGAATGGAGGTGTAGCCAGCATGGTCGGTGTTGCGCAGCAGCACTTCAAACCCCAGGCTTAAGCCGGTATGAATGCTCACGATGGGCTGCAGGGCGAAATCAAGGCCGTCCACGATTTCGCGCCACAGCGTAGAATCTCCGGGCGGACGTTCAGGAAAGGCAACCACTTTTGCAGCGGGCAGGAGGTCGGCGGTGTGAGTTCGGGACAAAGCTGGTGTCATGGGTAAACTCCTTCAACAAAGTTGAGCAGCATCCCCCGAGCAGCTGCCAGTTCCATATGTATTGCCGGCTGCGGAGCCGGTAACGATTGATTTAAAACGGATTACTGTCTGCTGCTGAGCAACAAACCGGCAGTAAAATAGTACTATCGCCAAAACAGAGCCCGCTAATGGACGGGATCGGCCCGTCGGCGGCAAAGGGTGTGATCTCTTGCAGCATAATGGCGCCGCTGATCTGCAGATCTTCAATTGCCTGCATAAGCGGCAGGCTTCTTGACTTCGAGCCTGCATAGCCTGCAATGCCGAAGACAAGGGTGCTGATCATGAGGCTTACCGTAAGCAATCTGATAATACTGTTCATGGGTTTCTCCTTTACGTAATAAAATATTTTCGTGCCATGCTCTGTTTTTTTCGGGACTGCTGCACCGGCATGGCCTGGCATAAAAGTGAACAGTCTGCTATACAGCAAATTTTCTTTTCTTAACTCAATTATTGCACCCCAGTTTTAAGTCCTGATAAGCTGCCGGTTAATTACTCGTTAAATATTGACAGTGCTGGGAAAACAATTGGGGTGCATCACAACCCACCGCAGGTAAAAAAAGCGGGGCAAAAAGGTTTATTTAAGAACCTGTTTCATGACGCCATACAGGTTGGTATTATTAAGAGATTATTTTCTGTGCATGTGCCAGCGGCCTGTGTTTTTTTGCTAACCAGAGCCGCTTTAGGCGTGGGCGATCAAAAAGGTCTGTCCTCGATAGCGCAATAGGCAAGAGGAAGGGGGAATTCGACACCGGAGTAGCATTCATAGGCGGCCGTTGCGGACGGAGTAGTGTCTAAAAAAGCCTTGAAATCCTGGATAAATACGGCGCCGATGCTTTGCTGATTGCCCTCTTCTGCGTACAACGGCAAAACCTTCCTTTTAATGCCCCCGTAGCCTATAAGCATCGCCACAAGCAGCGCAAGAACGAAACCCATCGTCATTCTTTTTGCAAATACATTCATTGGTAAAACTCCTTTTTATATTTTTAATTTAGTCGCTTCGCACCGTGGCATGGTTTGTTGTCTCATCTGGTGCTTCACACATCAGCGCCGGCTGTGTTTTTTTTGGTGATTTTGCTCCTTGAAATGCTTCATCATCTGCTGCAGCCCGGTGGAGCTATTTTCCCTACTGGAAGAGCGCGCAGACTGCTGTGATTGAGCAACTGCTTTGTCCAAAGCTGCAACCCTGCCGGTGAACCAGTTGGCAACATCAAAAGCACCTGCATGTTGAGGCGCCAGCAAAAAACCAGCAGCTATAAGATACGGAAACATTTTTTTTATCATGATAGTTCTTTCCCTTCAGAGTAATTGATAATTACTTATAGCTGCAGTGTAGCTTCGGCATATTAAGGGAGTATAAAAATGATATTAAGAATTGATTAACTTTTTTGAAAAAATCTTCAAATCCATTCATTATTGACATGAAATGAAAGCGTAGAGGCTGTGACCATGCTAGAGGAAGGAGAAAATCCAGATGGCCTGCAGCGATATCAACACTGCGCGCCGGTACTTCAAGAGGCCTGTGCGGATTCGTGATTTATTCTTTCAAAAAAATGAACGCTTCTGAGCAACAAACAAATAACGATGACAATGGCTGGGGACCGCTGCTCTATAATTAATTATTTCTTAATTAAACGATAACATTTACGGAATATATTTGTTTCACAAGTCGTGTCGAAAGGTCTATGATTAAAGAACTTATCTCAAAAACCGCCGATGTTTTAAAAAGTATCGACGGCGACCCCGACTATGTCGCCCGAGGAATGGCTATCGGTGTTTTTGTCGGCATAACACCCACAATTCCCTTCCAGACAGCCCTCGCGCTTGCACTGGCAGTTCTGTTTCGCGGCAGCAAACCTGCTGCAATACTGGGCATTTGGTCCGGCAATCCTATAACCATACCGCTATTCTACACGGTGAGCTACAAGCTGGGGATGCTCATTCTCGGAAGGCCTGCAGTAGTATCTTCATTGAATCAGCAGACTCTTATGGATTTTATTCAATCGGGCGCCGACATCTGCTGCGCCACAATTGCGGGCGGAGCGCTCCTGGGCATACTGCCCGCCATAGCTGCCTATTACATAGCCAGGAAAACAATCCCCCTGTTGCGTCTACAAACCTAGAGCATTTTTCAAAAAGTTGTAGCCATATTTTCATTTCAGAACAAATAAACCGTCTATAGCGCGTAGGGTGGACTCACGAAGTATGTCCACCAAATTTTACAAGCAAGGTGGACGTGCTGCGCAAGTCGCTACGGGGTATTCATTTTCATTAATGGTGGGCTTCACCCACCATTTCCTGGTTATATTTCAGCCTGGGGTCTCTCCCTGCGGTCGAGATGACAGCATAGATAAACCGTCTATAGTAAAAAGAAAAATGCTCTAGCTTTACGTATCAGATGCCAGAAAACATTTAGTTATATATGGTCAGCATGGAGAGAATAAAGGAAGGGGGGCCTTGTGGCCCCCCCGGAGAAGGAGTGTGCTGAAGAGAGCAACATCAGCATACACTTAAAGACCAGTATAGGTTCAGTTATTTAAGGTGTAATAAAAATCGTATTAAAAATGGGTTAATTTTTTTCAAACCGTTACACCTGGCCGTGCCTGACATGAAACGAGAGAGTCGAGCCGGTGACCATGCTGCAGCCGGTGTAAAGAAACATTAAAAACCAAAGCCCCTGGAGCCCGAGAATGCCGGCAGGCTGCCATAAAAGCTGCATGCCTGCAGCGATATCGATGCTGCACGCCGGGACCTCAAGCGGAAGCAGGGTAAGCGCAATGCCGTAGGCAACGCCCACGGCGCTCATGATCTGGTAGGCCGATATGGCGCCCCCGCCCCGATAATCAGCCCGAAAAAACTCGGAGGTAACGCGCCACAGCTGGGTTATGGTAACCGTCAGAAGAAAGGCTATGCGCACATGGCCGCGCAGGTAGAGCCAGCAGCCTGCAAGG
>Ga0114951_10001222_pt1 | contig 32643 bp, 25 predicted proteins | sample AM7aDNAmetaG_FD_88677 | JGI IMG/M metagenome (GOLD analysis project Ga0114951, IMG submission 88677) | Freshwater microbial communities from Finland to study Microbial Dark Matter (Phase II) - AM7a DNA metaG | ecosystem: Environmental > Aquatic > Freshwater > Lake | place: Finland: Lake Alinen... | reverse complement strand
CTGCGCTTCTATGTGCTGCACGTGGTGGTTCTGCCGCTGGTGCTTACGCTGACGGTTGCGGTTCACTTCTGGCGCATCCGCAAAGACGGCGGCCTAGCCAAGCCTGAACCGGAAGCTGCATTGCCGGCTCCGCAGGTTGAAGTCATGGTGACCGAAGCCGTGCCTGAGCTTGTGCCTGCCGCTGCATCGGCTTCTGTCGCGCCTGCGCGCAAGTTCACGATTCAGGGATTGGTTCGCGGGCCGCTGGTGAAGGTGGGCAAGCTGGAAGAAGACACCGTTTTCAGCTGGCCGAATTTGCTGATTGCGGAAATGGTGGTTCTGCTTATCACGGTTGTGGGCGTCATGGCGGTTTCGTACTTCTTCAACGCGCCACTTGAGCAGCCGGTGAACGTGATGCATCCGCCGAACCCGGCCAAGGCTCCGTGGTACTTCCTGGGATTGCAGGAGCAGGTGAGCTATTCGGCATTCTGGGGCGGCATCGGCGTGCCGGGTATCGAGTTGTTGCTGCTGATGCTGCTGCCCTACTTCGACCGTAGCAAGGCCGGCGTTGGACGCTGGTTTGCCCGGCAACGAATTTTGGCGAATTCGCTGTTTCTTGTGTTCGTGATCGCGAACGTGATCTTGATCGTAATTGGCACTTTCTTCCGTGGCGCGAACTGGCAGTTCGTGTCGCCATTCTGAGGCGTTTCGTCCAGAGGAGTTTTTTCTTATGCGATTGGCGTTAGCCGTTGTGAGCCTGCTGGTATTGATCGGGAGCGGTGTGGTGGTCTATGACCAGTTCCACAGCCGCTGGGAAGACGACCAGAGGGCCTACTTCCATCAGGCGCTGGAACAGGCAAAGACTCCCGCCGAGCGCGCCTCGCTCGAAGGGCGGCAGCCGAAGATCGAGCAAACTATTGTGACCGCGTTCGGCGATGCGCGCATCGACCGTTGCGAAAGCTGCCATATCGCCGTGGACGATCCCCGCTTTGCCTCAGCAAAACAGCCGCTGCACTCACATTCTTATTCGACCGCGATGGGCGACGTTTTCCGCAACGGCCGTTGGGAGCGGCGTCACAAGTTCTCTGACTTTGGCTGCACCACCTGTCACGATGGGCAAGGCCGCGGCCTGCAGGTTGCGGACGCTCACGGCGAAGACTCCTTCTGGCCCGATCCCATGCCCGGCTACACGATTCAGGACGGATGGAACAGGGAAATTGCGAGTCATCTGCACGGCGCCGAATATATGCAGGCCAACTGCGCGCAGTGCCACAGCGCGAAGGACTTTGCCGGTACGCCGCTTGTAACCCGTGGCCGCGAACTCTTCTTCAAGACCGGCTGCTTCGGATGCCATCGCATCGAAGGGCTCTCGGCCGGGACCATCGGCCCCGACCTGACTGAGGTTGGCAAGGAGCGCAAGCTGGATTACCTGTGGGGACACATCGTAAACCCACGCGCGTATACGCCCACCTCGGTAATGCCGCAGTTCAAGCTGAGCGACGACGACAAAAAAGCGCTGGTCATTTTTCTGAAAAGCCGCCGCGGGGCAACGCTTTCCGTTTCTACCGCAGATCAGTTTCGGCTTAACGCCTCCACCACAGCGCCTGTTCCAGAGAGTGTCGCCGTGGTCGCGGCCAGCGCAGCGCCGGCCGCCACTCCGGCAGCCCGCGGCGAGCAGTTGATCCAGGGCTATGCATGCCTGTCGTGTCATAAACTCGGCGATCGCGACGGCGGCATCTCACCCGACCTTACCAATGAAGGCCTGCTCCGCGATCAGCCCTGGCTCATGGATCACTTCGTCAATCCGCGCTCCCGTGTGCCGGACTCGAACATGCCGGCCTTCGGATTGCCGCAAGCGGATTTTGAAGCCATGGCCGCATACTTGTTAACGCGTTCCACGCCTCCCGCAGCCGCAACGCCTGCGGAGACGTTCAAGAACGAATGTGCCCGCTGCCACGGCGAAAAGGGCGATGGGCGCGGCGTCAACGCCATCTATCTCGATCCCGCGCCGCGCGACCTGACCAAGGCCGAGTTCATGAACACCAAGCAGGAGGCGCGCTTCCTCGCATCCATTCAGAACGGTGTGCCGGGTACTTCGATGCCGCCGTGGGGAAAGGTCCTGAACGATCAGCAGATTAAGGGCGTCTTCGATTATGTGTGGGCCACCTTTGTACGCGAACCGCACAGGCAGCTGAAACCGCGCAAAGTGCCGGAACAGAACCCTGTGCCGATGTCCGCTGATTCGGCGCGACGCGGCGAGACCATCTTCCTGCAACGCTGCACCGGTTGTCACGGCCGCAAGGCCGATGGCCGGGGACCGAACTCGGTCGACATCTCGCCGCGTCCACGCAACCTGAGAAACTCCGCGTTCATTCAGGGCGCGCCCGACCGGCGTCTGTTCGAGTCGGTGATGTACGGCGTGGAAGGCACGGCGATGCCCTCATGGATGGACTACGGCCTGTCGCAGAACGACGTCGGCGACATCGTCAACTATATTCGCAGTCTGAATAAAGCCGGGAAGTAAGACTTGAAAGAGGAGTGGAAGTCACTCCAGGAGGCTGTATGGCAACACAAACAGTCAATCAATCTACCGCTGCGGTGGCCACGCAGGAAATCCACACCGATACCACGGTGAAATGGTTCCTGCTGGGCGCGGTAGGGTATTTTGCGATCGTCGGCATCGTGGCGCTGATTATCGCGGCCAAATTTGTATGGCCGCAATTTCTGGGCTCGATTTCGTATTTCACTTACGGACGCATGCGTCCTCTGCACGTAAACGGGATGCTCTTCGGCTGGCTGCTCGCGGCCGATATGGGTCTCGCCTACTACATAGTGCCGCGGCTTTGCGGTGTAAAGCTGTGGAGCGAAAAGCTCGGTGTGGCCACGTCGATTCTCTGGAACATCATCATTGTCAGCGCGGTTGTCACATTGCTGGGTGGTTACCAGAAGGGCCTCGAATACGCCGACTTGCCAACCCCGGTTGCGGTTCTGGTGGTCATTGCCTGGGTCATGTTCGGCATCAACATCTTTGCCACCGTCGCCACCCGAAAGTACGAACAGATGTATGTGTCCACCTGGTATTTGATGGGCACCATTCTGTGGACGGCCTTCGTCTATCTCACCGGCAACTTTGCCACGCTGCTGCCCGGCATGACCGGCGTCAACCAGGCCAACCTGAACTGGATGTACACGCACAACGCCGTCGGCCTGATCTTTACGCCCGCCGGCCTCGCCGCGGCATACTACTTCATTCCCAGGGCATCGAATACGCCACTGCACAGTCACAGGCTCTCCATGGTCGGCTTCTGGTCGCTGGCCTTCGTCTATGTGTGGACCGGCGCTCACCACATGCTCCATGGGCCTATATCGCAGTGGTTGCAGACCATCTCGATCGTTTTCTCCATCATGCTGCTTATTCCGGTCTGGGCGGTTGTCTACAACTTCATCGCCACCATGAAGGGCCAGTGGCACCAGTTGAACGACAACGTGTCATTGAAGTTCCTGATGTCCGGCACGATCTTCTATCTTCTAACTTGCTTCCAGGGGCCGATGCACAGTTTACGTTCAGTCAACGCCATCGTCTCCAAGACGGATTGGATTCCCGGCCACGCGCACATGGCGGTGCTGGGCACCTTCTCCTTCTTTGCCATGGCGGGCGTTTACTACGTTGTCCCGCGTATCTTCAAGACCACGCTTCACTCCGAGGCGATTGCCAACTGGAGCTTCTGGCTGTTCCTCATTGGCGGTCTGGGCATGTTTACCGCGCTGTGGCTGGGCGGATTCTGGCAGGGCTGGCAGTGGAACAACCCCTCCATTCCGTTCATTGACACCGTGGTTGCACTGAAGCCGGTGTGGCTGGTGCGGTTCTTCTCGGGAATCATGATCTTCTCTGGGATCGTGCTGTTCCTCTTCAATATTATGTCGACCGCACTGGGAAGCGGACAGGCCGAAGCCGAGCCCGCGCGCTCGTAGGCCGAAGGGAGATCGTATGCTGCACAAGACCGATTCCAACGCAATGTTGTTTGTGGGAGCCGCCCTGGGCCTGTTCTTCATTGGCGGGCTGCTCACCACGGTGGCTCCGCCGCTGCTCGATAAGAGCTGGGGCAAGCCTTTCGAAAACCACGACGCCACCAAGGGCCCGACGGGCAAATTGGTCGCATACACCGAGCAGGAAAAGCGCGGTTACGACATCTATATCCGCGAAGGCTGCAAGTACTGCCACACGCAGCAGACGCGCACCCTCGAGTCCGACACCATCCGCTCCGGCTGGAAGGGCGTCAGGTCGCCGGTGTCAACGCCGGACGAGTTCGTCAACGATTACCGCCAGACCTTTGGCACCAAGCGTACCGGTCCCGATCTTTCACGCATCGGCGGCAAGTACAGCAAGGAATGGCATCGCGCTCATTTCCGCAATCCTCGCGACCTGGTTCCCGGCTCCATCATGCCGCCGTTTCCCTGGATCGCCGAGAATCCCGATGAACTGGACGCGCTGGTGGCCTACCTGCAAACGCGCGGACGCGCCAAGGACTGGCGCCCGGATAACGACTATGAAAAGTGAGGCGAGGTCATGAAGGACTACACCTACCAGAGCGTGTACTTTGCGTACCTTCTCTTCGTGTTGTTCGCCAGTGGAGCGGTCTACTTTTTCATCCGCTCCATCAAAAGCGGCTATCTGGGTCCGAACAGCGAAGAGCCGAAGTACCGCATGCTCAAGGACGATCCTCAGGGCGATGTAAAGCAACCCACCGGCGCCAACGCGGCGCGGAGGTCATGATGACTGACGAAAATTCCAAATCCGATTTGAAGGAATACGCAGGCGGCTGGATCACGGAACGCAGGGGAACCGCCATTCCACCGTTTCTGGTGATCGTGAGTCCCCTGATCGCCATTGCGGCAATCATCTACCTCTTCGTCAACATCAACGGCGAGGTTAACCATTTATCACGCGGCCCGCTGGTGCAGCAGCTTAACGCTGTCACCGGCTCGGCCAACGGCTTCATGTACATCGTGGCTGCCATGATTGCGATTTATGTAATCATCTTGGCCGCCTTCCTGTTCAAAAAGTCGGGACACGAGGAATAGCAAACGCACATGGCGCAATCAGGCGGACAATTCGACATGATCGGCGGGGCAGGCTACTGGATGAAGATGGTCAAGTGCCAGGACGCCTGCCCTGTGCATACCGATGCGTGCGGGTATGTGAACGCGATCGCGGAAGGCCGCGACGAAGACGCATATCGCATCGCGCGCGCGACGAATCCGTTCGCCTCCATCTGCGGGCGCGTGTGCGGTGCGCCATGCGAGGCCAACTGCCGCCGCGGCGACCTCGACAGTCCTGTCTCCATTCGCGCCCTCAAGCGTTTTGTCACCAGCCAGTTTGGTCCGGAGACCGGTGACTTCCGCCTCTACCATGAAGGCTGCAACCAGCAGATGCTGCCGCCGGGCCGCGGCGATTATGAACCAATCGCTGTAGTTGGCGCGGGCGTGGCCGGCCTCACCGTTGCCCACGATCTTGCGCAGGTGGGTTACAAGGTCACGGTGTTCGAGGCCTACTCTGCACCGGGCGGCATGCTCACCGCCGGCGTGCCCGTATTTCGCCTGCCGCGCGAACTGGTAATGGCCGAGATCAATGCAATTCTCTCGCTCGGCATCGAGCTGAAATGCAATCAGCGCCTGGGCCGCGACTTCACGATTAAAAGCCTGCGCGAGCAGGGCTTCAAAGCGATCTTTCTCGGCGTGGGCTTGCCCAAAGGGCGCAAGCTCGATCTGCCTGGCGCAAATCTCAATGGCGTCTACGACGGCATGGATTTTTTGCGTGCCTTCAACGAAGGCAATCCTCTGCCAGTCGGCAAGCGCATCATCGTCATCGGCGGCGGCAACGTTGCTTATGACGTGGCGCGCTCCGCTGTTCGCCCGCAAGAAATGTTGGGTAACACTGAGACGGGCGCGGACATGCACAGCAATGAATCCACCGCCCTCGACGTGGCCCGCTCCGCCGTAAGAATGAGTGGCGACAAAGAAGTGCACGTGGTCTGTCTCGAGAAGCGCTCCGAGATGCCGGCCGACGAAATCGAGGTCAGCGAAGGAGCCGAAGAAGGCCTGGTGCTGCACAATTCCCGCGGCCCCAGAGAAATCGTTGGGCAGAACGGTAACGTCGCCGGATTGCGCACTGTCGAGTGCTCTGCGGTCTTCGATGCGACCGGCCGCTTCAACCCCAGCTTCAATGAAGACAACGTCGAAGTGATTCCCGCCGATACAATCATCTTCTCCATCGGTCAATCTTCTGATCTATCTTTCCTGCAGCCCGGCGACGGCGTCGAGTCGAACCGTGGTCTCATCAAGGTGGACCCTGAAACATACCAGACCACGGCGCCGGATGTCTTTGCCTGCGGCGATATCGCGCACGGTCCGCGTCTGTTCATCAACGCCATTCGTTCAGCGCAAATCGCGGCTCGCTCCATGCACGACTATCTGCGCGGCACGCGCACCGAGGAAGCAGTTCGCTCCTCCTGGTCTCCGGCCACCTACACCATGCGCGAAGGCTGGGACCAGCTGCGCCGCCATCATCCTCCCGTCGTTGCCGCATCGGAACGTGCATCCTCGCTGCAGGTAATTGAAGATGCTTATCCGGATGAAGCTGCCCGCACGCAAGCGGCGCGTTGCCTGCGCTGCAACGTGAACACAGTCTTCGATACTGAAATCTGCGTGTCCTGTACCGGCTGCGTGGACGTGTGCCCCGAGAACCTGATTCGTCTCACCGGCCTTGCGGACCTCTGCCGCACCAGCGAGGGAACCGACTGGGTGGCAAGCGTTTTGGCGATCAGCAAGGAAGAGTTGCAAACCTACAGCAAGGCGCAACTCGACGAGCTGGGCGGGGTGATGTTGAAAGACGAAACCACCTGCATCCGCTGCGGCCTGTGCGCGGCCCGCTGTCCGTCGCACGCGATCACCATGCAGCGCTTCGATTTTCGCCGCATGTGCGTTTCTTCCCAAGGGCATAATCCGAAGTTGAAGCAGGGTCCTCATGTGCTCCAATCGCCAAACGAGGAGGGTGACGGCCAAGCCAGACTGAAGAGCCCGGCCCAGGAAACGTCATGACCCCCGGCGACTTCTATCTCGTCCTCGCCTTCGGCTTTGTGAGCAGCCTCCACTGCGTGCAGATGTGCGGCCCACTCGTACTTACTTACAGTGTGGCCGCCAATACCGATGCCGCGCGCCGTTCCCTGCTCGGGTTGCATCTTGCATATAATTCCGGTCGTACTCTAACTTACATGCTGCTCGGTGCGTTGGCAGGGCTTGCGGGTGGCACCATGAGCTTCGTTGGCCGTCTCGCGGGATTTGAAAACATCGCCGCCATCGTAGCCGGTGTCGCTATGGTCATCGTCGCGCTGGCGCTGTTCGGATTGTCCCCGGGCATGAAAGGCTGGCGCGGATTCGCACTGCCCTCGCGGCTGCTCCGTCCGGCAGGAAAGTTAATTTCGTCCCGCTCTGTAGCGAGCAAGTTCTTGCTGGGCTTGCTGATGGGCTTTCTTCCCTGCGGGCTAATCTACGCAGCGCTGATGAAAGCCATTGGAACGGCCACGCCCGTTGGCGGCGCATTGACGCTCCTGGCCTTTGGCCTGGGCACCAGCGTCGCCCTGGTTGTTGTGGGCCTCGGCTCGTCGGCGGCCACGCGCAAACTGGCTCGCTGGGGCACCACCGTCTCCGCTATTTCGGTTCTGGTCATGGGCGTTCTGCTCATCGCACGCGGCGCCATGGCTGGGCCGGCAACGCACTGCAACATGCACCACATGGGCTTCATGTAAAGGTTCGGGAAGAATGACAACTGCCGAAAATAGTTCGAATGCAGCGTTTGCCCCTCGCGTGACTCTTCCGGGCACGCGGTATCATCGTGTCCGCAAGACGGTGCAGTCCATCTGCGTCGTCATCTTCATTCTGATGCCGCTCTTTGACGTGATGCGCGTCGATCTGGTCCGTCAGCGGTTTTATTTCTTCGGCGCGGAACTCTGGATCAGCGAATTCTCCATCCTATTTCTCACCATGATGTTCCTGTGGATTCTGGTGGCGGCCATGGCCATGATCTACGGGCGCTTTTACTGCGGCTACCTTTGCCCGCAGATGATCTTCAGCGAAGCCGCAAACACGATTGAGAAACGGATTAAGCGCCTGGTCAATCGCAAGCTTGGCGCGCTCGGCCCGCGCACTCGCGACGCGCTTGCGCTGGCGCTCTTGTATTTGATTCTTCTGCCCGCATCCATCTTTTTTACATTCGTCTTTGTCTCCTTTTTTATTCCCCCTGCCGACCTGCTCCATCGCCTTCTCACTCTGGACATGCGCACAGCGGGCGGCATCTTCGGCGCGAGTGTCACGCTCCTCACGTTTCTCGATTTCGCGTTTCTCCGCCAGGGCTTCTGCACGGCAATCTGCCCCTACGGCTACCTTCAGAACATGCTGGCCGACCGCCATACTTTGCAGGTCTTCTTTCAGACGGACGCGGGCAGCTGCATCCACTGCGAAAAGTGTGTGCGCGCCTGTCCCATGGGTATCGATATTCGCAAAGGCTCGCATCAAATGGAGTGCACTCACTGCGCCGAGTGCGTCGATGCGTGTTCTGAGGTGCTTGGCCGCCTGGGCAGGCAATCGCTCATCCATTACGCGTGGGGCGATCCCAGCCAAAACGTGGCAGCGGATCGCGCCTGGTATCGCCGCATTGGTCTGCGCGACGGCAAGCGAATCGCCGTAATTGTCCTGTTGTTTATCTATGCCTCGGGACTTTCCATCGCCATCCACATGCGCCAGCCGGTGCTGGTCCTCATCATGCCCGATCGCATCACCCTCTATACGAGAGCGAGTGATGGCTCAATCCATAATCGCTTTCGGCTCCAGGCGTCCAATCGCGGTCACGCGGAGGCCAGGGTCATGCTTTCACTAGCCGATCTGCCTGCCGCAAACATCGTGGGATTGCAGGATGGCATAACGCTGAAGCGCGGCGAGACACAACAGTTCGAATTCGATGTGGCGGCGTCTGGCGCGGCTGTGAGCCCCGGCGTGAATCATCTCCGCATCCTCGCGCACGTTGACCCCGCGCAGAGCGACGAGGCATTCGCGGAAACATTTATCGCACCCATGGGATCGGCATCCCCTACACTTCCGGCGGTCAAGCAAACGCCAAAGGAGCATTGATGGAAATCACCAACCCCGCGGAGGAGGCAGCAGCAGAGCGCAAGCGCGTTGCGCCGCTTACGGTCCTTCTTGCCGTCGTCTTTATAGTCTTCTGCGGAATTCTCGTATTCGTCTACGTGGCGACGAAGCGGGCCAATCCGGTGATGCTGGATCAGCAGGGCATACCGCTGGACCAAGGTTCTCAATCCGCCAAACCCGGAGCGAATTGACGCTATGGCGCAAGGCATAACATGCGGATTGTGCGAACTGCCTTGCGGACGGCAACCGCTCACGCGCAACTACGACGCGCGCGAAATCGCATTCTGCTGCATGGGCTGCGCCAATGTCTACGCCATCCTGCTGGAAAGTGGCGCGATTGCCAACGGCCAGAATATTCGAGACACCGAGGTCTTTCGCCGCAGTCTTGAACTCGGACTGATTTCGAATCCAGAGGCAGAGCCAGCGCCTTCAGTTGCAATTGACCCTCAAGCCCCAACACAGGAGATGCTCCTGCAGGTAAGCGGCATGTGGTGCTCCGCCTGCGCGTGGCTGATTGAGCACGCACTGCGGTCGCTCCCCGGCGTAGTGTCGGCGGAGGTGTTCTTTGCCTCTGACCTGGCCAAGGTAAAGTACTGTCCGCAGTATCTTCCCCCTGATACCATCTCCGCGCGTATCGCAAAGCTGGGCTACCGGGCGTCTGAATATGGCGACGAAACTACCGCCGCCAAATCCGAGGCTCGCGACCTGATCTTGCGCCTTGGTGTTGCCGCTTTTCTGTGGGCAAACATCATGGGTTTCAGCACCATTCTCTACGTGGGCTACTTTGAACAGATCGCCGCGAGCGCCAGCCGCCTACTGCCTTTTGTTCTGCTGTTTCTCGCCACGCCACTGGTGTTCTACTGCGCCTGGCCCATTCTGCGCTCTGCCGCTATGGGATTGCGGAACCTTCAGATCCGCATGGAGACGTTGCTCGCCCTCGGCATCCTTGCCGCCTATTTCCTTAGCGCCGCTCAAGCCATTCGCGGAAGAACTCATGTCTATTTCGACACTGCCGCCGCCATCGTCACGCTAGTTCTGGCGGGCAAGCTGATTGAACGTGCAGCAAAGGATCGCGCCGCCCGCTCTATAGGAATGCTCTACCGGCTTATGCCGAAAAAGGTGCGCCTGTTGAGCGCGGCAGGTGAGAGATTTGTTTCCATCGACGCGCTGGAGCCGGGTCAGGTCTTCGTCGTCAAGGCGGGCGAACGCATCCCGGCCGATGGCATCGTGGTCGAAGGCGAAACTCACGCCGACGAATCGCTGTTAAGCGGTGAAGCTGCGCCCGTGACCAAGCATGTTGGCGATGCGGTTGTCTCCGGCAGTTTGAACGCGGGCGGCATGATTCAAGTGCGCGCCACCAGGACCGGCGACGACAGCGCGCTCGCTCAAATCATTCGCCTGGTAGAGCGGGCATTAAGTAGCCGTGCTCCCATCGAACGCACCGTGGATCGCGTTGCCCGCAACTTTGTGCCGGCTGTAGTTCTACTCGCCCTCGTCAACTTTGCCGTTCTGCTTGCCATGCACGCCAGCATCGCGGACGCCATGATGCGCGCCACCACAATCCTCGTCATTGCCTGCCCATGCGCGTTGGGGTTGGCTACTCCGCTCGCGATTACTGCCGCCGTCGGTGCCGCGTCGCAGGCTGGCCTGCTTATCAGCGACAGCAGCGTGCTTGAGACCATGGGCAAGATCGATACGGTCGTCCTGGACAAAACCGGCACAGTGACCCGCGGCGAATTCAGCCTGGTTGAATTCGCGGCGATTGAATCAGCAGCAGGCGCACCAATCGCGACGCTCGATGAAGTCCTGCCCATGCTGGCCGGCATTGAAGCTTATTCCGAGCATCTGCTGGGTCGCGCCATGGTTCAGTACGCGCGCGATCGCCACATCGACGCTCTCGATGCACAGGCAATCGAGATCCACAAGGGCGAGGGAATCAGCGGGCTTGTGAACGGAGAGCGCGTCTACATTGGCAACCGGCAACTCATGTCGGCCGTGGCAGCCGCAATGGAATCCGCAACGGAACAGCTCGCACAGCAGTGGCAGGAAGCGGGCCGGACGGTGGCGCTCTTCGCGTGCGACGGGGCCGTGCGCGGCATGCTTGCATTTGGAGATCAGATCAAGCCGGGCGCGGCCGAAATGGTTGAAAGCCTGCGTGCGCGCGGCATCGCCGTCAAACTCGTATCCGGCGATGCTTGGCCAACCACCGCGGTTGTGGCCCGTTTAATAGGCGTGGAAGACTTTACCGCCGAAGCAACGCCCGCCGCCAAAGCACGTATCATTGAAGAACTGCAAAAGGCAGGCCGTCGCGTTGCGCTCATCGGCGACGGCGTAAACGATGCCCCCGCGCTGGCGCAGGCCGACCTGGGTATTGCACTCGGCACCGGCGCGGACATAGCGATAAGCGCCGCCCCCGTGGTTCTGGTCAGCGGGTCGCTGGCCAAAGTGGAGGATGCGTTTCGACTTGCGGATCGCACTACGCGCGTGGTGCGGCAGAATCTTTTCTGGGCTTTCTTTTACAATATTGTTGGCATCACTCTAGCCATCAGCGGGATACTTACCCCTATATTTGCCGCAGCAGCGATGCTGCTCTCAAGCACATCTGTTGTAGCCAACTCCATGCGGCTCAGCCGTCAGGAAGAGAGATAAGCAGCGACGATGGATAGTTCCGCTTCCTCAATGCAGTTAACGCGCGCAGCCGATTACGCTATTCGCGTGATGGTTCATCTGGCCACGGTTCCAGAGAATGAGAGAACATTACTGCCTGCCCTGGCCAAGGCCACGGGGGCTCCCAGCAGTTTTCTCTCAAAGGTTCTTCAAGCTTTGACACGGGCCGATCTGGTCTCTTCCCGGCGTGGACAATTCGGCGGCTTTCAGATTCTGTCTCGCGGTCGCAAGGCGTCGATACGCGAAGTGATTGAAGCCATCGATGGGCCCATCTATCTGAACGTGTGCATGATGGACGGCAAGTCCTGCGGCAGGAAGTCGTGGTGCCCGGCACATCCCATCTGGGGACAGGCCCAGGCGGCCATGCTGCAGGTTCTCAACGCCGCCATCATCGCCGATCTTGCCGCCCCGGCGTCCAGTGCTGGATGCAGTCAGACTGCGCCAGGCTCGAACCTTTTAGGCGGCCAGTGATTGACTAGGCTTTTTGCCGGCACAACGGATTGTTCTAATCAATCTTCAAAAGGACACGCCCAATTAAGGCCGGCTCCGCGTTACGATGGGAGCATACTTTCGAGACTCCCTCCTGTGAGCGCAGATTTCAGACGACGATTGCCGACGGTGTTGTTTGTACTGGCAGTCCTGTTCATATTGACCTGCGGCGCGGCTCTTCTGCATCATCGCGTCCGGCATCGGGGAGCAAGAAGTACTGTATCAGCGCGTAGCAATCCTGCAATGGCATCAAGCGGATGGAATGACCGCTTTGGCGATGGAACACCGGACTTTCTGCGCCTCGGCGATCCAGCGGACAAGCAGGCATTTCGCCGCTGGTTTACGCTGATTGCCGACTTCCAGACTGTTCGTCCCAAGGATCAGGTACCTGCCGAAATCACAGACTGCGCCAGCCTGCTGCGTTATGCCTACCGCGAGGCGCTCAAGCGCCACGACGATACCTGGTTTCAATCCACTGGCATTGAAGTTTCAGCCCTGCCAGGGGAGATTCGCGCCTGGCACTACCCCAACACACCTCTCGGAGCAGGGTTGTTCCGGGTGCGGCCCGGCAGCTTTGAAGCCGCGGACGCATCCAACGGAGCGTTTGCCCAGTTTGCCGACGCCCGCACGCTGGTGGAGAGAAACGCCTATTTTGTGAGCCGGGACGTTCGCCAGGCCGAGCCGGGGGACCTGCTGTTCTACCGCCAATTCGGACAATCGTCACCTTGGCACTCTATGATTGTGACCCGTATCGGCGGGCAGGCGGCAGTGGCTTATCACACCGGTCCCAACCATCAAAAGCCCGGCGAGTTACGACGCGTGTCATTGGCTGAACTGCTCGACCACCCGCAACCGCAATGGCGGCCTCTGCCCGCCAACCCAAACTTTCTCGGTGTTTTCCGCTGGAATATTTTGCGAGGAATGCAATGAAGCTCAGCAAGCCGCTTCTGTTGGCAGGTTTACTGCTTCTTATCTGCGCCGCACTGCCGGCCGCGGCCAAGGACGCACCACGCTCGTTTTCACTTTCCACCACGCGCACCTTTGCGCCGGGCGAAAGCGTGAAGATCCAGCTCTTCGCCCGAAACGTTCCGGCTCTGGAGTTTCGCGTCTACCAGGTGCGCGATCCCGAGAAGTTCTTCGCCGGGCTCAAAGACCTGCACAGCTTCGGTGTGCAGAGTTCGTCGCCAGATGAGCAGATTGACCAGAAGACCCTGCTCGAACGGCTGCATGACTTCAAAGCGCATCTTTGGTGGCGCGTGCGGCGGTTCTTCCGGAGCCAGTTTACCGATGAGGCGCGCGACAGTTTCCGCGAGCAGCAGGGCAAGCTGGGCAAGCGCAGCCGGGTCGTCGGTGCGGCCGAATTTGCGCGAATTCCGCTGCTGAACGAGAGTCAGCTTGTCGCCCGCTGGAAGCTCGAGACGCCACCGGTGCTGGTGAGCGAAACACAGCAATTGCCCATCGACGGCCTGGGCGCGGGCGTCTACCTTATCGAGGCTACTGAGGGAACGTACAAAGCCTATACGGTCGCCATCGTCACCAGCATTGCCCTTGTGGACCGCTCCGCCAACGGCCAGGCCAACCTGTATGTAGCTGACCGCAAGACAGGCGCTCCGGTAGACAACGCCGACGTGGTGTTGTGGGCCGGCGGCCACTTGCAGTCCTCGGGCAAGACCGGCAGCGACGGATTTGCCTCGCTCAGGATGACGGCGCAAGGTGCGGAGCCGGAGAGGGTTTGGCTCATGGCCCAGCACGGCGCCGACACGGCCATCGTCACGCCCTGGAGTTATGGATTTGGAGCGAACAGCCGCACCGATCTTTCGTCTTACATTTACACCGACCGGCCCGTGTACAGGCCGGGACATACCGTGCACATCAAGGCCGTGCTTCGGCGAAAGATCGGCGATGCGCTTGACCTGCCCGAAGACAGCACGGTGCACATGCGCGTAACCGGCACCGATGGCAAGCAAGTGCTCGACAAGGATGAACCTGTTTCCGCCCATGGGACTGTGGCAGTCGACCTTACTCTCGAAGCCGATGCTGAGCTTGGGTTTTACAGCATTGCCCTTTTGAAAAACGGCCAGAACGCAGGCGACGGCAGCTTCTATGTGGAGGAATATAGGAAGCCGGAGTACCAGGTGACCGTGAAGCCCGTTGCTCAGCGTGTGCTGCAGGGCAACCCGATCCAGGCAATCATTGAGGCGCGCTACTTTTTTGGCGAGCCGGTGGCCAACGCCAAAGTCAAATATGTTGTGCATACCTCGCAGCACTATTGGTGGGGCGAGGATGAGTCTGATGACAGCGGCGCAGATTCGGCGGAGAACTCTGATGAATCCGATGTCTCCTATGACGAAACCGAACAGCAGGAGCACGATGGCGTGCTGGATGCCAACGGCCGCCTCACGGTGACGCTGCCAACTTCCATCGATGGCAAACACAGCGATCAGGACTACCGCGTTGAGGCGCGCGTAACCGACGCAGCCAACCGCGAAGTCAGCGGGCATTCGACTGTGCTGGCCACCTATGGGTCATTCCGGGTAAATGTGGAGCCGGCAAGTTACGTGTCAAAGAGCGGAGAGCCGGTTCGGGTCAAGGTCACCGCATTGGACTACGAAAACAAGCCGGTACAGACGCCGGTGCACATCACGGTCAATCTGGAAAAGTGGGATTCCACCACGCACCAGCGCTCGGAAACGCCTGTGACCAGCCGCGATGCGACCACCGGAGCGGACGGAACTGCGCAGGTGGACTTACCCATCGGGACAGGCACTGGCGATTTTCAGGTGACCGCGAGCGCCCAAACTCCTGAGAAACGCACCGTCGAGGGCCACACCTGGGTCTGGATATGGAACGGCGCGGGCGAGTTTTACAACCAGAATACCCAGGCGCAAATCGTCGCCGACAAGAAGAGCTACCAAGTGGGCGACACAGCGCACTTGTTGCTGGTTACGGGTCTTCCTGAGGCATGGGCCGTTGTGACCGCGGAGGGCGACAGCGAGCAGTCGCGCCAGTTGATCCACGCAACCAGCGCGAGCTTTGCTTTCGACATACCCATCACCAAACTCGCACAACCCAATCTCGTTATCAGCGCCATGATTGTCCACGACAACCAGGTGATTACCGCGCAGAAGAGCCTCAAAGTCCCGCTGGTGGAGCGGACGCTCACCGTTACCGCCACGCCCAGCAAACCAAAGTATTTGCCCGGCGAAAAGGGAAGCTTCGATGTGATGGTGGTCGACTACCAAAACAAGCCGGTTGAAGCGGAACTCAGCTTTGGCGAGGTGGACGAAGCCCTGTATTCCGTCCGGCAAGACACCAGCGGCGATATCGTCGCTTCCTTCTATCCCAAGCGCTACGTCTCGCTCGAACCGCAGACTTCCTTCGAGTATTTCTTCTCCGGCGAGGCGGGATTGAAAAGCCCGTTGCTGGCGCAATTGGCGAATGGGGTTTTCCATCCGCGCCTGGCGCAGGTGAAGCCCGGTTCGGACCTGGTTGTGCCCAAGGTGCGCAAGGCCTTTCCCGACACCGCGTATTGGAATCCCAACGTCCATACCGGTCCCGACGGTCACGCGCGCGTCGAGTTCAACTTTCCTGACGCTCTGACTACGTGGCGTACAACCATCCGCGCCATCACCGACAACAGCAAGGCCGGCGGCGCGGTGACGCGTGTTCTGGTCCGCAAGAATCTGATAGTGCGGCTGGCCGCGCCGCGCTTCTTCCGCCAGGGCGATGAAGCCACTCTGCGCGTGATTGCCCACAACTATCTCGAGACGGCCAAAGAAGTGACCTTTGCCTTGGATGTGCAGGGGTTGGAGGTCGTCGGCGGCCAAACGCAAAAGGTAAACATCCCCGCCAAGGGTGAGAGCTACGTGGATTGGAGGGTGAAGGCGCACGCCACCGGCAATACCGTACTCACGGCCAAGGCGCTCACCAATGAGGAATCCGACGCGCTGGAGATGACGCTGCCCGTGCTGCCGTTTGGCGTCAAGCAGCGGGTAGCCGGCTCAGGCGTGGTTTTTTCAGGAACGGGACAGAATCAGTGGTCCTACAGTTATCCGGGCAACTCCGACGCTGGAACCAGGGGCTTGACGGTCACAGTGGCGCCGAGTGTGGCGGGTACGGTCTTCGAAGCGCTCGATTACCTCACCAGCTATCCGTGGGGATGTACCGAGCAGACCATGTCCAGTTTCCTGCCCGATTTGATTGTGGCGCAGGCGCTGGATAAGCTCCATCTCAAGTCGCCCATCGATCGCGTCTCGCTCAACAACATGGTCAATGCAGGCATCGACCGGCTCAATAGCTTCCAGCATCAAGACGGCGGCTGGGGCTGGTGGCCTGACGATCCGAGCCGCGTCTTTATGACCGCGTACGTGGTCAGCGGCCTCGGCCAGGCCAAAGACGCCGGCTACAACATCAGGACCTACAACTTCAATCAGGCTCGCGGGTGGCTCGTCGCCGCACTCGCCGCGCACCCTGACATGGTTCCCGAACTTCGCGCCTATGTAGTTTATTCGCTGGCAACAACCGGCGGCGTACCCAAAGATGCGTTCAACAAAGTGTGGGACAGCCGCGGCAAACTGAGCGACGAAGGCCTTGCCCTCGCTGGCCTGGCGCTCGATGCCGCGGGTGACAGCCGCGCCAAAGACGCAGCCGTCCTGCTTGAGAAGAAGGCCAAAGTCACAGATTCCGAAGCGTATTGGTCAGGCGCTTATGATGGCCTGCTCGACTACTGGGATGACACCTCTGCTGAAACCACGGCCTTCGCACTTAAACTGCTGGTGCGGCAGGATCGGTCAAGCGGCTTGCTGCCCAAAGCTGCGGTGTGGCTCGGAGAGCACCGGAGCGGAGATTACTGGGAGTCGACCAAGCAAACCGCCATGGTCATCCAGGGACTCACCGACTACCTGTCCCTAAGCGGCGAACTTGCCAACACCTCTGACGTCGAAGTACTGGTCAACGGCGTCACCGTGGGCAAGCAGCACTTCGGCGCGGGGGATGGATTCGCCCAGCCGTGGCGCATCAAGGTTCCCGCCGCGCAGGTGGGTGCCGGCGGCCAGGTGACCATCCGCAAGAGCGGCAACGGCATCACATACTGGTCTGCTGAGAGCTCCTGGTATTCCGCCGATCAGCGGCAATTCCAGCAGGGCAAACTCGCGCTCAACATCACCCGCGACTACTATCTGCTCCAGAAGAAGCAGCCCAAACCCACTGACCCGATTACCTACGACTTGGCCCCATTGAAAGGCCCTGTGCATGTGGGCGATATTGTGGCCGTGAGACTCGCGCTGAACGGATCCGGATGGAACTACCTGCTCGCCGAAGATCCCATTCCGGCAGGGGCGGAATTCCTGCCGGACACCGGCCTTTACACTCTGAACAGCAAGCCCTCGTGGTGGGCTGATTTGTACACGCGCAAGGAGTTCCACGACGACCGCGCCGCATTCTTCAACACCGAATTCAACAGCCGCCGCGAGTATGTCTACCTGCTCAAGGTGGTAAACCCGGGAAGGTTCGCTATCAGCCCGGCGCAGGCTGGGCCCATGTATCAGCCCAACGTGGAAACAACCACCTATCCCGCAACGCTTGAGGTGCAGCCGTGAGTCTATTCAGAGAGTTATTCCATCGTCTACGCCTTCGCTGGACATGGGTCGTTGCGCAGCTTGTGGGTACCCCGCTGCTGATTCTGGTGGGCCTCGCCTGGACGCGCCTGCCCGACAAGCACGTCTGGCAGGTAGCGCTCTCGCTGCTGGTGCCGTTGCTGTTGGGAATCTCAGTTTTCGAGTTGCAGGCCGGCACGGTGCGCAGCTTCGCGGACGACGATGGCAAGCGCGTCAAATTGGTGTTGGGCGCAATCTCGCTGCTGGTTTGGGTCGCTATCGGCGCGGCCTGCTGGGCCGTTCTCGACTGGTGCGACGACCAGATTCCGCAGTGGGCGGGCTACCTGAATTCCCAGGCCCCGGCAAGCTTACGCGCAAAGCTGTTTACATTTGAGCACATCTCACTTTGGCTAGGCATTGTGGAGTGGCTTCTGCGCTGGGTCGCAGTGCCCGGCAAATTGATTGTCTACGCGTCTGCCTCCGCCCAGTGGGGCTGGCGGCTGCCCTGGCGAAGGATGATACGGTTCCTGTGGAACTGGCACTGGTGGGCGGGTGTATTGCTCGCGGCGTTGGTAGCAGTCGCCTTGCCAGGCTGCTTCTTTGCCGGCGAGCCCAGCGGCACAGTGCACGCGCAGCTATGGCACGTGGCGCTGAAGGTGAGTGCCACTTATCTACTAGCGGTGGGCAGTTGGGTCCTGCTGCTCGGCTGGTTTGCAGTGATTTTCGGCGGCCAGCAACTGGAGCCCGAGGAAAACGGGCTCGATCAGGAGTTGTTCAAGCGCCTTCTGGACAGCCGCAGATGGATTGGGGCAATGCTTGGCTGGACCCTCCTGTTCACGCTGGTAAGTCAAATACTGACGTATCTTCTGCCCATTGATTCCACGCTCCAGGCGGTCTTCTCCTTTGCGGTGGGCTCGATATTTTCGATAGCGGCGCTGGTTTTACCGGCAGGGCTTCTGCGTTCTCTGCTTAGCACCGGTGGAAGGCGTGTCGGGCTGGTATGGGGTACACTTTCGATGCTGATTTGGATCGTACTGGCAGTTGCTGCTCTTGCATCGATCGAACTGCTGCCCCACCCAATATTAAAGTGGACACTGAGCTGGCTAGTTCTGCCGCCGTTAGTCATTCCGTGGGCAGCGTCTTCTGCGCCGTGGGGTCTTCGTCTACCGTGGCGGGGGATTCTGAAAGTGTTGCACAACTGGCGATGGTGGGCCGGCGTGCTCGTTGCGGAGATCGGTTGGGCGTTGGCAGGACTGCTCGTTATTGGAACATTCACCACGCAGACCTGGCTCGTGGAACTAAAACTGGGCATAGCTAGCCTGTTGAGGATGAGCATCTGGATTCTGCTGCTCGGCTGGCTGGCTGTACTTTTTGGCGGCCAGCAACCGCCCGCCGAAGAAGTGCAGATTCCCGTGCTCGTCGGCCCGCCCGACGATGACAAAGAGTCTTCCGTCAAGTTGCCGTCACAGGAGGATCGCTAACGCCCTCTCGGGAACGCCACTTCGCAGCCACTCCAGCACCTGCGCCCGCCCGTAGCGGTCAAGCAGTTGCGCCGCGTACCAGCCGGCAGCTTCGTGCGCCGCTGTCGACTCTGCCTCGCTTTCCGCATGAGCCAGCTTCTGGCCGGCCTGCTCGGGAGTCAGCACCGGCTTCCGCAATCGGTGCGCATCGCCCGACCACGCCTCCACAAGCCCCTCGCGCAGCCAAAGCGGCGCGTTCGCAGTTGCCTGTTCTTCCACCAACGCGTGCAAAAATTCGTGCCGCATGACACCTGCAAGAAGCTTGCGCACAGCCAGAATGCGCAGCGGCTGTGCGGCAATCAATTCCCCCTCTGTGAAGGCCGCCACCCATCCCGGCGCAAGTGTTGCATCGCGAAAGGCCGGCGTAGAGCGAAACGCCCGCACCGTAAGCGCAGCGTGCGGACTCAGCCCGCTGCGATTCCTCGCTTCGGCCAGCGCTTCCGCCAGACGTGGCAAGTAAACAGAGTCCGCAGCCTCGCTTGTCTCCAGCGTGAAGCCCCGTCCGCTCAACCACTGCCAGGCCGCGCCGGTCGTCTCCTCCGCCTCGGTCGCACCTGGAAAATATTGCGCGAGAATCTCGCGGTACCCGAGGCCAGCGCGCGCCATCTCCGCAGCTCCTACTTGGCAAAGACCAACGCCGTGCCCCGACCCGCGCCCATGAAACAGAAACTCATCGCCCTGCGGCGAAACCTCAAACCAGTTGCTGCGAATCCGGTTCCATCCCAGGCTGCGCCCCACTGCCAATCGAAAATTCTCCGCCGAAATCTCCGCAGAGCCAACGCGCAATGTCACGGCACGGCCTGACTCGCCACGGCGCACAACATTCAGGCTTTTCCATTCCGGCGCGGCCAGCCCTGCCGCAGCCAGCGCCAGAGTCAACTCTCTGTGGGTCAGTGTTGCCGACCACTCGCTCGATCCCGCACGCTGGCAGTAATTATCGGCGCGCGAAAGCAAAGGCCCATTTCCGACGCGCCCCGGCCAAACCTCTGAAGCAGCCGCCGTGCGGCCTCCACAGTTTTGGTGAAAGTAAGCCCCGGTACGGCTGCCGTGGAACCATAAGCTCTCCCCAGCAGTTGCCAGCGTGGCTGCATAAGCTTCGGGCATCGTGCGCCATCGTACCCACTGGCAATGCGTCGAGTCGCACACGTCGAAGGCGGTGTGCCCATGCGAGGGACCGAGTGCAAAACTGCGCGCCACAACCGCCAGAGCCTTGCGCGATTCCGGCCCATCCGCCGCACCGCTTTCGGCAGCCACGGCAAGCTCAACATACCGCTCCACCGGCATCGTCGCGCTCAGCACTAGCGCACCCGCCACAGCCGTAATCCTCAGCGGATACCTCAGAGTCAACTGCTCTCGATGCGCATCCAGGCGATAACGACCGGCAAGTAGTATTTCCGTCGCCGCGCGTGCGTGGCCGCTCCTGTCTATCCACGCGATCCCGGCATCTTTTACCCGCACCGCAAGCTCCGCCAGTGGCTGCGCCTTACATGTCGTGCAAGGCCGAAGTGTTGCTCCAGCAAGCGGCGTAACGGCCACTTGCTTGTCGTGCCACAGCGTCCACACGCCCACGCGAATCACGTTGCGAGGAGCTGTTTGCGCAGTCGAATGCGCGCAGGCCGCAGCCAGGCAAACAGCCAGAAGGGCGTACCTCACGGCTTCCTCATGGGCGAGAGCGCGAGCAGACCCGCCGCCACCTGAGCCGCATCCGAACCGCGTCCCACTGGCACATAAACCGCAACAACCAAAGTCGGCGCCTGTGCCGGCGCGAGTCCAACAAACCAGCCGTGCGTCACGCCGCCGCCTTCCGCGACCGCAGTGCCTGTTTTTCCTGAAACCGGCACACCGCCCAGCGATGCCGCGCCCGCCATGCCGAAGCTGGCTGAGTCCGCCAGCCCTGCACCCACAACCTTCGCCGCCGGAGTCTCCGGATGCGCCTTCAATTCAATCGCCAGCGAACGGTAAGCCTCCGCCAACTCCGGCAGCGTAATCCGAATTCCCTCCACGCCCAACGCCGCAAGCTGATTCTGTACTCGCGTCTGAGGCTCGCGAAAATCCGCCACGCTCTCTTCATTTGCCAGCCCCGTGGCCGCCAGCAATCCCCTCCCACTGAGCGCTCTGTGCAACTCTCCTGGCGTAAACCCTCCGGCCAACTCCGCAAAGTACGAGTTGCAGGACCAGGTAAGCGCCTGCTCCGCATCCATGGGGTCCGCCGCCGGGTGTGCACAATTGAGCTGGTGAGTGCCAATCCGCATTTGCCTTCCGCACGCAACCCTGTGTTCCGGATTCCACCGCCCGAGCCGCAGAGCGTAGTAGAGGATCAGCGGTTTCAGCGTCGAGCCCGGAGTCGCGAGCGTGCGGCCAGCCTCAGCCAGACGGGCAGAGACGAGCAAGCGTCCGCTGCCTATATCCAGCACCAGAATGCGTGCGTCCGGAGCCTTGGCGGCGACGTGTTCGACCGCGCTCCGCCAACTCGCGGCGGCGCTCGTTCCGCCATCGTCTGCGTAATGGGCCTGCGCCGGCAGAGTCCTTCCAGCAGTCGCAAGCAAAGCCAGCGTGACAATCAACACCGCTCGTGGCATCCGTGGAATCACGCTTGGGAACCCTCTTGACAACCATCAGCTTTGAAACAGTGCGGCACATTCGACGCCTGCTTGAATCCTCACGCTATCTTATAACTCGGAACTCAGCACTCTCCCGCAGGATCTACTCACGCCCATCAGTTAGAGATAAAGACCCTCAGGAGCGATATAATTCATCCGGCCTCGCACCGGAACAGGAGATCTACTCCACATGTCATGCCGCATCACTCTTCGCGCCTCATTGACTCTCGTCGCACTGTCAGCCGCAGCCCTCGCTCATGCGCAGAGCCCCGCGCCCAACCTGCTTGCAAACGAGACACCCTCGATACGCGTCGCCTTCGACGCGCGCCAGCCGGGACTCAGCGCCCTCAGCGTTGACTCGCTCCAGCACAGCAGTTTCCGCGCCAGTCCCATCGTGGATGCAGGCCGTTCGCCCGATCAATACACGGTAAGCGTGCGCGACGGTTGGATAAGCTACGCCCTCAGCACCGATCCCGGGCACCCGGTTTGGGAGATGCGCTGCGACGCCAATACGCTGCGGATGCGCAGCTTCTTCCGCTCCAGCGCGGCCTCGCGCGACCTGACTCTAAAATTCGATCCCAACGTGGCGCACGCAACTTTGCTTGGCCACGTAACGCCCAAGGGCGATGTCGCATTGCCGGCTGTCCTGCATCTGCCCGGCATGGGCTCCCTGCGCATCTTTGCCGCCGGGGACAGTGCCGCCGCGCTGCACTACGATGCCCGTCGCGACCCCGTCGCCTTTGTCACCGTCACTTTCCCAGCCGCGACCGCAGCGCACAGGTCGCTTGACTACACGCTTGAAACCGCCGCCATCTACCCAGCGATTCCCGGCATGCTTGCCAACGATGCCCGCTTTGACGGCTTCCGTCGCGATTTCCTCGATGTATTCCAGCAGCACGCCGAACTGCATGTTCTCGCCAACCATGCGGCCAGCGACCCTTGCGCCTTCACTGTTTATGAATACGCCGACATGGCGCGCTACACGCCGGAGTTGGTTAAGGGGCTCACCGCGCTCGACCTGGTTCGCGACACTCTCGACCGTTATCTCGGCGGCTTTCTCGCCTACGGCATGCCCGGTTACAAAATGTTCGACGCGCCTGCCGCCTCCTCCGATTCCACCGGGCCTTATGTCTTCCTCGATGTCTATCCCTCGCTGCTGATCTCGGCCTACGACTACGTGGACGGCGCCCACGACGAGCATTGGCTGCGCCAAAACTACAAGGGCCTGCGCAAGTGGGCCGACAGCATGACCGTCGGGAACGCCGACGGCAGCCCGTTGCTCGAATACCCGGTCAGTGGCAACTCCGGCACCTGGCCCGAAAAGATCGCCGTGCGTCCGTCCAACTGGTGGGACACCATCGGATTCGGCCATCAGGACGCGTATGCCAACGCGCTTGCCTATCGCGCGCTGCGCAGCATGGCCGCACTCGCCGATCGCGTTGGAGAAACGGCCGATGCCAAAAAATATCGCCAGCGCGCCCAGCAGATTCATGAAGCTTACGCCCCCGCATTCCTCGATCCATCCGCCGGAGTTCTGGCCGGCTGGAGAAGCGCCGACGGACAGCGGCACAACTATTACTTCCCCTTCGTCAATGGCATCGCGGTGCGCTACGGACTTATCAATGGAGAGCAGGCGCGGCAGGCTATGGACAAGATCCTGCTCAAAATGGACAGCGTGGGCTACCGCAACTTCACGCTTGGCCTTCCCGGCAATCTCGTCCCCATCCGCCGCGCCGACTATGTCGATCTCGACCCGCGCTTTGGCGGTCCGGTAAAAGAGGACGGCAGCGATGGCTTTGAGAAGTATGAAAACGGCGGCGCCACAGCCTGTTTCGCATACTTCACCATGGCCGCTCTCTACCAACTCGGCGAAAAGGACCAGGCCGACAAAATGCTTATGCCCATGCTCGAGGCGTTCGAGCGGCAGGGCTTTTCAGGCCGCGCAGCCAACGGCCTCACCAACGATTGGAAAGACTGGCAAGGCGGCGCGCATGGCTACGAGGGTTTTCTCGTGGACAACTACTACGCCCTGCTTGCGGTTCTTGACCGCGCCAGCATGATGGAGAAGATGCCCTGAGCCGCTGACGAAAATTACTTCTTCGCGGCCATGTCCTTGTTCGGGCTCCAGTTGATCACGTGATAGGTTGCCGGCGTCGTTCCAATATTCCGGAACCCGTGCAGGCTGTTCGATGCGTTGAAAACCACCGAACCCGGACCCACCTTCACCCACTTGCCATCGGACAGTGTCTCGCACTCGCCCTCGCGCAGAATGATCAGTTCCTCATTCACGTGCCTGTGCGGTGGATGCGATTCGAGCCCTGGATTCAGCGTCGTTATGTGCATCTCCAACTCGTCCACTGTCGCCGTGGGCGTCTTGCAGAGCGACCTCACTTCGCCCTTCTCCGTTTTCACCGCCTTCATCTCGTCCCAATGAAACACCGTTGGCCCAAGAACTTTCTTCTCGTCGGCAGCCGCGGCAAAAGCACTCAGACCGCTCGGCATCGCCAGCAACCCAACCAGAGCATCGCGTCTCGAAATCATGATTCCCTTTCTCTACGAAAACAAATAGGGTGCGCGCTGCGGGCGATGCAGCATGCTGTTGGCCTCGTCGTCATTCTTGAAGCGCTCCAGCACCGGATCCCAGTAAAGCTTGCGCTTCAGTACCATCGCCAAATCGTGAAGCAGGCAACTCGAGCACGCCCGATGCCCCATCTCCACCGGCGATATCGGCTCTTTGCGGCTGATGATGCAGTCCAGCCAATTGCCGTGCTGTTCCTTGCTCTCATACAGATGAATCTCGTCCGGCCCAATCACGCTCTTGATAATCTTCGGATCGCTTGATGCCAGCGCCGTCGTATCATTCAGCCTCGCCAGCGGATCGCTCTTCGTGACCTGCTCATTGCCGCGCGAAACAAAGATCCAACCCTTCGATCCGTAGAATTTGATCCCGTTCGTGTAGTCGCCGCTCACGCTCATCTGCACGCCGTTTGCATACAGCGCCTCAGTCTTGAACGGTCCATGCACGTCCCACAGTCCTTGATTCGGAAACTCCGCATGGCCCCAAATTTCCACCGGGCCCGTGTATTCCGTATTCATGCCCCAGTGCGCGCTGTCGATGTGATGCGCTCCCCAGCCGGTAATCATGCCGGCGCCAAACTGCCTGCAGCGCAGCCATCCCGGCCGGTCGTATCCCGTCTGCGGATGCACGCGGTCCACAGTGTAATAAACATACGGCGTCTCGCCCAGCCACATCTCGTAGTTGAACCAGTCGGGCGCAGTTGAAGGCGTTTTGTCGCCGCCCGCCGGGTCGCCCGGCAAGCCCACTTCCACGCGCTGCAAATCGCCGATGCGCCCATTGCGCACCAATTCTGCCGCGTAGCGGAACTGGACCGTCGAACGCTGCTGGCTGCCAACCTGCAAAATCCGTCCCGAAGCCTGCACCGCATTGCTAAGCGCGCGGCCCTCGGCGATCGTCAGCGACGCCGGCTTCTGCAAATACACATCCTTGCCTGCCCGCACCGCGTCCACGCCAATTAGCGAGTGCCAGTGGTCCGGCGTACTCACTACGACCGCATCGATATCCTTGTTCGCCAGCAACTCGTGATAATTCGCATAGCCGGTCACGCCATCGTAGGCACTGCCCGTCTTCTTCGCGTAGTAGTCGTTGACAAATTTCTTGCCGTCTTCCACGCGATGCGCATCCAGATCGCAAACTGCCATGATCTTTGCGCGATCGTACTGCAGTATCGAGGGCATGTCGTGAACCCGCGAGATGCGCCCCACGCCGATCGCGCCAACGTTGATGCGCTTGCTCGGCGCATACTGTCCCAGCACAATCGAGGGCACAATCGTCGGAAACCCAATCGCCGCCGCCGCGCCCAGCCCGGTCTTCAAAAACCCGCGTCGCGAAACCTTACTCTTCTGCACGTTGCCCATGATGTTCTCCATACGTCATCGATAAGGCCCCGTGCCCCATCCTTTCGCCTTGCTACTGGCGAAAGGATGGGGCAACGGAATCTACACCGACTCCCTAATCCTTCAGCGTCACAAACTTCGCATTCTTCTGCGCCTTGATCACCAGCTCCGCCGCCAGCAGGCATTGCTCCTGATCCTGCGCAACATGCGTGCGATTCACAATGTCCGTAACAAACTGCGGCCCAAACGGCAGCGGCATATTGTTGCAGTCGATGTAGCGCGCCTGATTCTTGTCCACGATGAACAGGTTGTTGCCCTGGTGGCTCACGGTCACATTCGTATACTTGCGCACTTCGATGTAGCCATCGGTCCCCAGAATGAACAGCCGTCCATCACCCCACGTCCCCAGTCCATCCGGCGTAAACCAATCCAGCTTCACATAGCCCAGGCCCCGGTCTCCGCGCAGCATCATGTCGCCGAAATCCTGAAACCGCGGATGTTCCGGATGCCGCACGTTGGCAATTTGCGACGCCACAACCTCTGCCTGCTTCGATCCCGTGTAGTACAGGAACTGATCCACCTGGTGCGAGCCAATATCACACAGAATGCCGCCGTACTGGTCTGGGTTCCAGAACCAATCAGGCCGTCCACCTGCGCCGCCGGCCACGCCGCCCTTTTGGAAAATCTGATGCGGCGCAATGTTGATCGTCTGAATCACCTTGCCGATCGCGCCCTGCTGAATCAGAACTCCCGCGTAGACCGCCGCTTTCACTTCCAACCGCTCGCTGTACATGATCCCGTAGATCCGCTTGGTCTCGGCAATCGTCTTGCGCACCTCGGCCAGTTGCTCCAGCGTGGTGATGCCGGGCTTGTCGGCCAAAAAGTCCTTGCCGTGCTTCATCACCTTCACTCCAAGCGGAGCGCGCTCGCTGGCAATCTGCGAACTCAGCACCAGTTGAATCGAGGTGTCGTTCAAAATCTCGTCCTGTGTCTTGACGAACTTCACGTCTGGGAAGCGCTTCTTGAAACCGGCCAGTTTGTCTTCCTCGCCGCCCCAGATCGCCACCAGTTCGCCGCCGCCACGCTGGATCGCGCCCACCATTCCGTAAATATGGTCGTGGCTCATGCCGCATACCGCGAACTTGATGTGATTCTTGGGCGCCTCCTCGGCCTGCGCGGGCAGCACCGCATCTTCAATCAAGCGGCCTTGGCCGCCCAGGGCCATCGCCCCCTCCGGCAACCCGGCCATCATGGCGACAGGCGCCATCAATCCTGCTTGCTTTAAAAAATTACGCCGGCCATTGGCAATCATGTCCATCTCTCCTTCACACTCCAAAAGTGCATTCCCATCCGAGCGCAAACGCGCAATACCGGATCGTCAATAACGCCCAACTGGCAGACCCTCCGTCGAAGCGGAAGTTCGGTCAGAAAGCGGCTGAATCGCATTTACTGTTCGACGCGAATTTATTCTCCGCGACGAACTCATGTCAAGAATACTCTCCTCTCCACAGGTTCATCTTCATGATTTTGAATGCTTTGAAAGGAGAAGGTCTTCGCGCATTGTGGACCGATCAGGGCGCTTCTCATCTCGCAGAATTGCGCATGCTTCTCACCGTCGGCAGCGATGGCAGCACTCAAATACTTGTAATCATGCGCACCACTCGCTATTGTTATCTATGTATACTTTGCGACGCGAATTAAATAGCAGCAGGAAACTTCACTCATGAGCCAAAGTTTATTCGATTTGAAATCCCGAGTCGCCGTCGTCATCGGCGGCACCACCGGACTCGGCCACGCCATCGCGATCGGCCTCGCGGAAGCCGGCGCCGACGTAGTGCCCAGTTCGCGCCGGCCTGCGCAGGTGGAGCAGGTAACCGCCGAAATCGAGGCCCTGGGCCGGCGCTCGCTCCGTGTCACCAGCGACGTGCTTAACCGCGCTTCCATCCAGGCCCTGCACGACGCTGTGCTCAAGGAGTTCGGCAAGGTCGACATCCTGGTAAACGCTGCTGGCATCACCAGCATGTCGCCCACTCTTGAAGCCGACGAAGCGGACTGGTCGCGTGTCATGGAGACCAACCTCACCGGCACGCTGCGCGCCTGCCAGATCTTCGGCGCGACCATGGTGCGCGCGGGTTACGGACGCATCATCAATATTGCTTCGCTCAGTTCGTTCGTAGCCTTCTCCCGAGTCGCCGCATACTCGGCCAGCAAGGCCGCAGTGGCCTCGCTCACCAAGGTTCTCGCCGTCGAACTCGCCCAGAGCGGCGTAAACGTCAACGCCATTGCCCCCGGCATATTTCCCACGCCGCTGAATGCATCCTTCATCCAAGGCACGCCTCGCGGCGAAGAACTCGCAATGCGCACTCCCATGCACCGCTTCGGCAAAGCGCGCGAATTGGCCGGGACAGCGATCTTCCTTGCATCGGAAGCCGCCTCCTTTGTCACCGGAGAAGTGATCGCCGTCGATGGCGGCTTTCTCGCCAGCGGCGTCAATCAGTAGCGCCGCACCGCAACCCCAATGCTTATCATTGAATCCCAGGAGCACTTGCCGGAATGAAAATCACGAATGCGCACGTGAACATCACCTCGCCGGGACGCAACTTCATCACCTTGAAGATTGAGACCGACGAAGGCATTTACGGGCTCGGAGACGGCACGCTCAACGGCCGCGAACTCGCCGTGGCCAGCTATCTCACGGACCACGTGATTCCCTGCATCATCGGTCGCGATCCCTTTCAAACAGAGGACATCTGGCAGTATCTCTATCGCGGACCGTATTGGCGGCGTGGCCCGGTCACCATGGCGGCCATCGGCGCCGTCGACATCGCTCTGTGGGACATCAAGGGCAAAGCACTCAACACGCCCGTCTACAATCTGCTCGGCGGCAAGAGCCGCGATGGCGTACTCACCTATGCGCACGCCTTCGGAAAAGACATCGATCACGCCTTGGAAGACGTCGCGCTGCACAAGGAGATGGGCTACAAGGCCATCCGCGTCCAGAGCGGCGTCGCCGGCCTCGCTGCCACCTATGGAGTCGCAAAGCATGCGGGCCGCTACGAGCCGGCTGAGCGCGGCTTGCCATCAGAATACGAGTGGTCCACCGAGCCGTATCTGCGCCAGGTTCCCAAGCTGTTTGAGCGGGTTCGCGAAGTCTTCGGTGACGATCTGCATTTGCTCCACGACTGCCATCATCGCCTCACGCCCATTGAGGCCGCCCGGCTAGGCAAAGAGCTCGAGCCGTTCCACCTTTTTTGGATTGAAGATCCCAGCCCCGCCGAGCTGCAAGAGGGCTTCAAAGTCATTCGCGAACACACCACCACACCCATCGCCGTGGGCGAGGTGTTCAACTCCATCTGGGATGCGCACGACCTCATTCGCAATCAGTGGATCGACTACATCCGCATGACTATCGTGCATGGCGGCGGCCTTACACAAATGAAGAAGGTCGCGGATTTCGCCGAACTCTATCACGTGCGCACCGGTTGCCACGGCGCCACCGACCTGTCGCCAATATGCATGGCTGCAGCGCTGCACTTCAACACCGCCATTCACAACTTCGGCATTCAGGAACACATGCCGCACACCGACGAAACCGACGCGGTCTTTCCGCATCACTACACATTCAAGGATGGCCTGATGTATCCCGGTGATGCGCCCGGTCTCGGCGTCGATCTCGACGAAACCCTCGCCGCGAAGTACCCCTATCAGCGCGCCTATCTGCCCATCAACCGTAAACTCGATGGTACGCTCACAGACTGGTAGCAGTTCGAAGCCAACGCCCCAAAGGGAAGAACTGAATCAACCGCCGTATTCAAACAAGACTAAAACACCACCGGCTCTAGCTGGACATTCTTCCCTTCGGCGCATGACTTATAGATACTCTTCACCAGTTGCAGCGCCTTATATCCTTCCACACCCGAGCACGACGGCGCTCTTCCCGCCCTGCATGCCTCGCCAAAATCCGCGAGTTGCCGTTCGAACGGGACAAGCGAGATAGCCATCGGATCGGAAGCTCCAGACTTCGCCTGCGATGAAATCGGCGCAGCCTCTCCGGAATCGTCCCGCACATCCCACACCGTAAGTTGATCTCCCGTCACAATCGCCGACCCCTTCGTTCCATGAATCTCCACGCGCTCGGGATAGCCCGGCCACAACGCCGTCGCCGCCTGAATCACGCCTGTCGCGCCCGACGCATAACGCATCACCGCGCACACGCAGTCCTCTGATTCAATCTTGTGCAAAGCCCCGAGCTGCCAGTATCCAAACACCTCGTCCACCGCGCCAATCAGATACAGCAGCACGTCGACCTGATGAATTGCCTGGCTGATCAGTGCGCCGCCGCCCTCGCCCGCCCAGCTCCCTTTCACGGGCCGCGCATAATATTCAGCAGAGCGATACCACTTCACGTACGCATCCGCCTGCAGAATTTTGCCCAGCCTGCTTGCAGCCAACGCTCGTTTCAAAAACAGAACCGAGTCATCGAAGCGATGTTGGCTTACTACGCCCAGTTGTATTCCCGCCTCTTGCGCCACCACGATCATCCGCGCGGCAGTCTCCAGATCAACAGCCATCGGCTTCTGCACCAGCACATGCTTTCCGTACTTCGCGCACAGCTCCACTGCCGCCAGCCGGTAGCCCGGAAACGTGCACACATCCACATAGTCCACTTGTGAATGGCGGCATAGTTCCTCCGGCGTAGTCACAAACTCGGCGCCCGTCGCGGCTGCAAACTTTACCCCGTGCGCGACTGTTCGATCTGTGCAAGCCACCACTGTGTAGCCAATATTCTTGTATGCCTGCGCATGTTTCCAGGCGATCGCGCCGGTGCCGATAATTCCAACGTTCATCGATTCTCCAACTTTCGAAAGGCTTCTTCTTCGTCAACCCATCATATAAAACACTTCGGGGTACCCCGGCTTGCGTCGGAGTGCCCCGATGTTCGCTCAACATCACTTGCATGATGCTCCAGAAAGCGCCACTCAAGAAATCCACCTGCAGCGTCTGCTCTTTTCATCACTGCCGTCAGCTACACAGCCGGCTTTGCGCTCTGTTGATTCGCCTGCTCGAATTCCGAATGCCTGAAGAGAACCTTGTGCAGCACCAGCGCCGCGGCGCCGCGCAACCGTGCCGTATCGCCATCCATCGCCGCCACCACGCGCGGCGTGCTCGACGTGAATGACTTCGCGATCAACTGGCTCTCCAAAATCGGGCACACGCGAGACCATAAGGCCGTGCAATCCCCCGCGATGATCACCACCTCCGGGGCCAGCCCTGCGACCAGAATCGCAAGCCCTCGCCCCAGGAAGGCCATCATCTTGTCAATCGAGCGCAGTGCCCGGATATCTCCGGCGATCGCCAGGTTCAGCAGTTCCTTGAATGATTCAAGCTTGCTCTCCGGCACCAGTTCCTTGTAGTAGCGTATGGCCGCTCGGTTTGACGCGAACGTCTCCCAGCATCCGGTGTTTCCGCAGCCGCAAACAGTGCCGGAATCCTCAAGTGGCATGTGGCCGAACTCGCCCGCCATGTCATTTCTTCCGCGCACCAGCCGCCCATCCACCAGCAATCCCGTGCCTATACCTTCTGACACCGAAACAACAATCATGTTTGAAGTGTGGCCAAATTTTCCAAACCACTGCTCGGCGAGCAGGCAGGCATTGGCGGCGTTTTCCATCTCGATCGGTGTCTGCAAAACCCTCTGCAATTCCTCGTGCACGTCTATCTGCGTCCACGGCACATTCGGCGAAAAAAGCACCTGGTGCGTCTTCTGGTCCACTCGGCCAGACACGCTCACGCCCACACCCGCGAACAGCCGGTCGCCCGAGGACGCACGCAAGGACTGCGCAGCCTTCGCGATCTTTGCGATCGACTTCTTCAAGTCATTTTTGGAGTTGCCGTGAGCAGAAATCGAGATTGCTTCCTGCCTCACTATCTTGCCATTGATGTCCACAACGGCGAGTGTGGCGCTTCCCGGCCGCAGGTCGATTGCAAGCGTTACGTGCTGGTCGTTCAGGGTCACAAAGGTTGGGCGGCGTCCCCGAGGCAGCCGGCCCAGCGTGCCCGGCAACACCCATCCCTCGTCGATCAGTTGACCGATAATCACTGAAACGGTGCTCGGCTGCAATCCGGTCAGCCGCGCCAGATCCGCGCGACTCACAGGCTGGTGCAGATGAATGGTGTGCAGAAGAATATCGCGGTTGATTTCGCGGGCGGTCTCGCTTGAAGCGACGCCGCGGCGCAGACGACTCGGCTTAGTAGTCACGTGCGTACCTGTGAATCTTCAAGATCAGGCCCCATCCATGTCAGGCCCATTTCGACTGTTGGCCGTCTCTTGTATGCAAGATCGGCAACGGCAACGGAATAATCAGCGAAGCTGTGAATCCCTTGACCATGAATCACGAACAAAGCTCTGTTCCCATGCCGGATACTTACGACTGCGAGGTACTCCAGATGCTACAGTCTCGCTCGGCAATGTCGCCACCGCATTTTCAATCTTCCCGGCAAAACTGCTCTATTCTTCGCTCCTCCCCCGTGTCTATCCGGGAACCCTCTCCCTTCCCAACCACCCTCACGCCGTGACATCCCGCTCGCGTTCGCGTTACCCTCATATGTACGCGCGCAGCGCGGTAACGGGGGAACCAGAGTAGATGCGTCTCGAAGGCAACACCGGCAAGGGACTTT
>Ga0114951_10001221_pt1 | contig 32666 bp, 36 predicted proteins | sample AM7aDNAmetaG_FD_88677 | JGI IMG/M metagenome (GOLD analysis project Ga0114951, IMG submission 88677) | Freshwater microbial communities from Finland to study Microbial Dark Matter (Phase II) - AM7a DNA metaG | ecosystem: Environmental > Aquatic > Freshwater > Lake | place: Finland: Lake Alinen... | reverse complement strand
TGCGCATTTAATTCAGATTTTGGAAATGCAATTTCCTATCCTCTTAGAAATTATTTCAACCATTGATGTGGATCTAACACTAGCAATAAAGGGTGAAGAATATGGTTACTGCCTGCCAGTCTATTTGGAAGGCAATACATCAGGATTTTCTGCTAGAGGCTTGAGACACGGCATCCTTGAACGTATAAGAAAAGAAGTTTCCTATATACCTCATGATATTGCACTTGGCCTAACTGATGAATCTGTGATTGCTTCTTCAGAAAACGGTGTTCTGCTTTTTGGAGTAAACAGCAGCGGAAAAAGTAGTTTAATGAAAGCGATCGGCTTAGCAACATTAATGGCTCAAGCAGGATGTCCTGTTCCTGCAACTTCTTTCAGCATAGTTCCTTTTTCTTCCATTTTTACTCGGATTTTAGGAAATGATAATTTGTGGGCGGGAATGAGTTCATTTGTTGTTGAAATGACTGAGTTTCGGAGCATATTGCAGTATGCGGATTCTCATAGCCTTGTCTTAGGCGACGAGCTATGCGCTGGAACAGAGACTGCCTCCGCGGCGGCTTTGGTTGCGGCAGGTCTTGAATGTTTAATTGAAAAAGATGCCTGTTTCTTTTTTGCCACCCACTTGCATGAACTCCATCGTTTTCCTGAGTTGGAGACACGTCGTGGTCTAAAATGGCTTCATCTTCATGTAGAATATAATCAAGAAACAGGGTCTTTAATTTATAACAGACAGATGCAAGAAGGTTCTGGATCTATGATGTATGGATTAGAAGTGTGCAGAGCGCTACGTATGCCCTCTAATTTTCTCGAGAAAGCAACGGAATTTAGACGGAGAATTAGTGGATTAAAAGCGGAAGGTGCGTTAGGTTCTCCTATCAGTCGTTATAATTCATCTGTTATCAGAAATGCCTGTGAAATCTGTAAGACACAAGGATCATTTGAATTAGAAGTTCATCATTTAGTTCCTCAAAAAGTTGCAAAGAAGAATCGGGGAAAGATTGCTCCTGGTGTGTCTATGAATCAGAAAAGTAATTTGGTTGTGCTTTGTGAAAAATGTCATACAAATCATCACAAAGGCGTTTTAAACATAGAAGGCTGGAAAGATACATCATCGGGTCGTATACTATCGTATACTATTGTATAATTTATCTTGATGTTGAAGTTGAAGTTGAAGTTGAAGTTGAAGTTGAAGTTGAAGGTGGCTCTACTGCAAGAGATGGAGGGACAGAGGCGGAGGCGGAGCCACGGATCGCCTGAAGTTCTGTGCGGAGGGACTGAACATCGGTGCGAAGGGAGTTATTAGTTGACTCTAGCGTTTCTAGGCGACTTAGAAGAGCCCTCTGCTGGTTAGCATAATCAGCAATAAATGTCTTGAGTTGATCTTGCGTTCCGGTATTTACTGTTTGAAGAGTGCGGATTGCATTTGCAACTCCACTTACACGATTTCCCTTTCCTCCGATACTGCTCATAGTTTCTGCATGTGTCCAACAATCATGTTTGATGAATTTACCGCATGATTCTGCGTGAAAGGCAATATTTGTCTTAATTTTGCGTGAAAGACAAAATTTGTCTTAATTTTGCGTGAAAGACAATATTTGTCTTAATTTTGCGTGAAAGGCAAAATTTGTCTTAATTTTGCGTGAAAGGCAAAATTTGTCTTAATTTTGCGTGAAAGGCAAAATTTGAAACAAATTAAAAAGAAGTAAAAGGTAAATGCTTATTCCTGTCAGGTGTTTTCATTGTAATAAGTTACTAGCGAATAAGTGGGTCTATTATCAAAAACGACTCAAGGAAGAGAAGGGTGATGCATTTGGCAAGCCCAAGTATTTTGATGGCACGAATAGTTTGGATACGCCAGAGAAGAAGATTTATGAAGAGCTTCAGCTCGTTCGGTATTGCTGCAGAAAAACGCTTTTGACAACGGTGGATCTTCTTTCTAAATTTTAACACGACATATATCAGAGATAAGATGGATCCGTTATCTGTTTTAGATAATTTAGTTATAACGCCGAGCATCCAAACGGCTAAGGCAACATCCACTGGGTTTGCAAGTATCCTGAACAACTTTACTCTTTGGGTTGTTGCATTAACAGGAATTGTAACTGTTTTTATTTTAATTCCCTTAGTGCCCAAGGCGCCTGCCAATCTAATTATTGTTATCTGCACTATTTCTCTAATTCTTGGCATTTATCTACATGCAAATCAATTCGGTTCTGAATACAGATTAAGCACCTGGCAAAATAACTTGCAGTTCTATGCGGGTCTCATCTTGCTCATGCTTGTAATCTTTTTGTCTCTTGGGTTCTATTATTATCAGACAGATCCTGGTGTTCGGGCGGCGGCGGATAGTATGGTCGATCGTGCCACGTCAACTGTAACATCTTCAACAAGAGGATTCACTAATTTTGTAAGTGCAGGACCTACTGCCCGCCGTTAGATCTTTTAATATGATTTTAACAATTTAAAATCTGAAGTATTTCGTTTCATATAACAGAGAGATGTCTACACAATCACAACGTAAGAAACAGAGAAGCAGATCACTAAAATCATCCTCTGTGAATGCAAAGGTTGAAAAGTTTGATGCTGCTGTCTTGCGTTTTGTTAAAAGGTCCAAGCCCTCTGAAGACAAATTGGTTCGTTTTATTCAAGATGAGTGGCTGCGCAAAACGAAGTCTGTTTTACCTGCTAAGACAGCGAAGAAAATTGCTCAGCGTATGAATCATTTAGTGGTAGCCAAGCATTTCAAGATGGGTAAGACACGCAAGCAGTGCGGTGGTTCTAGTTACGCCCTAATGGGCGCCCCTCTTGTTGGTGCTTCCTTAGGACCTGGAAATCCGGCTATGCCTGTTCTTAACCGCATGCCGACTGATATCACAACAGAGGCTGCTTTTGGAGCTGCATCACCTGTTTCTTATTTCTCAGCTGCACAAAGCCGTGGATGCGGCGCAGGTGAATTTGCTGCCTTCGGACCCACTGCTGGAATGGGTTCGAATGAGGTGCCTTCATCTAGCGGAGGACACACTAGAAGCCGCAGACGCCAGCGCGGTGGTGCTGCGTTCACCATTCCCGCATCCCAGCCCATGAGTGTTATCCCGCAGGAATCCATTCGCACCATGACAGGTCAAATGAATCCGATCTACTCAACAGGTAATCCTGTTGTCCCTGGCTTTAAGATGATGTATACGCCTTTAGCGGGAAATTTAGATGACTCTGCGGAAAGAATTACTAGTGCGCTTCCTTTGGTTTGGAAAACGACATAGTAAACTCTAGATTCTTTTAAATACTTTAATATTAATTTTTTGCAGTTAGACTGTGTAAAATTAATAGAGGTTTCCATTAGGAAACAGATACTATGTCAGAAACAAAAGATTCATTTAATGATTTAGCTTCAAGTTTGATCACTCTTTATTTTACAAATTCGACAACAAGTCTATCACGTTATGCATTAGATAGTTATAATTACTTTGTTAATAAAGAATTACCAGAACTACTTTTTAATCAAAATCCGATCACAATTTTGAAAGAACCCCTGGGGCCTCCTGCAGATGGTCAATATGTTTATAAAACAGAAATTTTCATTGGCGGATCGACTGATACCCCTGCTAATTTAGGAATCCAATTCGGATATCCAATTATTGTTTTGGATGGTGGAAAAACAATTCGCCGCATGTTTCCTCAAGAAGCTCGGCTAAGAAATCTTTCCTATTCAGCTACTGTTCTCGTAGATATTCGGATCAAGATCACCATGACCACTATTCTTGCAGGAACAGGTGTAGGTGCTGTCGCGCCAACCTATACGCACACCGAAATTCTAAACATCGAAAGAAAGTCCTTTGAGCTATTCAAACTTCCAATCATGTTGCGCTCTTCCCTGTGCGTGACAAACACTTTTGAAGGACCTCGTCTATCCACCCTAGGTGAATGCCAGTTTGACCAAGGCGGATATTTCATCGTAGACGGTGCCGAGAAAGTGTTGATTACAAGCGAAGATCAAGCATTTAATAGTATCTATGCAGGAAAGAAACCCCAAGCAGATCAGAAAATAGCGGCATGGGCAACATGTTCCTCTTTGAATCCTAAAAATAAACAAATCAGACGCACTGCTCTTTTCTTGGAAAGAGAAAGTGGAGCAATTCGTGTAAGCTTACCTTTTGTAAGAGGAACAGTGCCTTTATTTATTGTTTTTAGGGCTCTTGGAGTGCAAACTGATAAAGACATTGTAAGTATGATCATTCCTAACATGAATTCTGATGAAATGAAAGTGCTTGAACCTTGGCTAACAGCTTGCATCCATGATGCCTATCCCATTACGGATTCTTTTTTGGCCATTCAATTCTTACGGACTCTAACAAAGGGATTCTTGAATGAGACTGTGCTAGATATTCTGTATAACAATGTATTTACGCATGTGCCCAAAACATTTCAAGCAAAGGCATTATTCTTAGGTGAAATGACCCGCCAACTTCTACGTGTGGGTGCAGATTTAGATCCCAATACTGACCGCGATGATATTCGCAATAAGAGATATTTAACAGCTGGCACCTTAGTTCGTGAACTTTTTACTTCCTGCTGGAAACAATGGGTTAAGCAAATGACCTTAACAATTGACGGAGAATATAACTACAATCGTTCCATTTATGAGGGCATGAATTTCGTAAATATTTTTTCAGAAGGAAACTTTCCTAAGATGTTAAACGGAGAAACATTAAATGGAGCCATTTTGCGGGGATTCAGAGGAAAATGGGGGACAGATGCGAATAATGAACGCAAGGGTGTCATTCAGCCTCTTGCACGCATCAGTTATATGGACGCTATGTCACAAGTGCGTCGTGTTTCTCTTGATTTTACTTTAAAATCACCGGGTCCGCGTCGTCTTCATCCGTCCCAGTGCGGCTTTTTCTGCATCTCCGAAGTGCCTTCCGGTTTTAGCATTGGAATAACAAAAAATGCTTCTATCTTCACGATCTTTTCTTTGGCTGAATCTAGCGATAGTATGTTGAGCTTTTTATACAAAAAATGTGGTGTAATTGCTGTTGATAAGGGCAACGCTTTCAAACGGGAGCATTGGTGCCGTGTCCAGTTAAATGGAGGAACTGTTGGATTTATTAAGGATCCCGAGTTAGCTGTGACTGTGCTCAAACTGTGCAAGCAGACGGGCTGCACGGGACCAACAACATCTATTTCTTTTAATCGTCCGTCAAGAACTGTAAAGATTTTTATGGATGAAGGTCGTCCTTGCCGTCCTCTGTGGATTCTGAAAGGAGTGGAGGAGAAAGAAGGAGGGAACGACGGAAGCCGCATGTCACCGTTGGCAAAGAGAATGGATGAGTTAGGATGGAAGGGGTTGCTTAAAGGAATTCTAGCAGAAACTCGTGATCGTGATTTCTATGATACAGGATTTGTAGATCCATTTCCCGAAGAGATGGTGTTGGATCGATATGTGGCTCGCCTACAACCTTATTCATCTGCCTTAGAGTATATTGATCCTTACGAGCAGAATGAAGCCTATATTTCATGGTCTGGAGCAAATGACTTAGAAGCTTTACATACACATTGTGAAATTCATCCTTCCACAATGTTCGGATTTGTAGGTTCCATGATTCCTTTTGCCAATCACAATCAGTCACCTCGTAATCAGCTATCTTGCAGTCAAAGTAAGCAGGGTATTGGTTTTTATTCATCGCAGTTCATGAATCGGTTTGACACTTATGGAACACAGATGTGCTACGGAGAGGCTCCTATTGCCCGCACTCTATATTATGATCTAATTGCGGATGGAAATATGCCGTATGGTGTAAATTGCATTGTTGCATTAGCTTCATTTGATGGATACAATATGGATGACGGTATTTTGTTCAATTCATCTTCTATTGAACGCGGCCTCTTCCGCCATTTATCTTTCAAGACATATGACGGAGTTGAAGAGAAAGACCCTATATCCGGTTCTTCCACAAAAATAGGAAATCCTAACAGAATCACTAATTGGACTTCTTTGAAACCGGGTGTTGATTATTCCATGCTAGATGAAGAAGGAATTATCAAGGAGGGATCATTTGTTGATTCAAGCACTGTATTAATTGGACGCTACACTGTATTTCCAGAAACAGGCCAGATTAAGGATGCAAGTATTACACCGACTGTTTTTACACAGGGGCGGGTAGAAAAAGTAGTTATATTGCATCAGCAGAATGGACAGCGTCTCGTGCATATTCGCGTATTTGAAATGCGTGTTCCTGAATTAGGCGACAAGTTCAGTTCGCGTCACGGACAGAAGGGAACAATTGGAATGTTACGACCTTCCTATGATTTGCCCCGCTGCCGCAATGGCATTGTTCCGGATATTGTAGTGAATCCCCATTGCATTCCTTCTCGTATGACTGTAGCGCAAATCATGGAGATGATTACGAGTAAGGTTGGGGCGCAATGCGGTGCGAAGATGAATGCAACTAGTTTTACGAATGATGAACGGCATCACGATATCATGGGAGCCGCTCTTGAGGCTGAGGGATTTGATAAGAATGGTGAAGAAATCATGTATTCACCTTTTACGGGAAAGCAATATACGAGCACAATTTTCTCTTGCCCGCTTTATTTCATGCGCTTGAGACATTTAACACAAGATAAAATTAATGCTCGTGGTGCGGGAAGAAAAGAACAGAGGACGCACCAGCCGACGGGTGGACGTGGTAATGAAGGTGGTTTACGTATTGGTGAAATGGAACGTGATGTTCTGATTGGACACGGTATTGCTGATTTCTTAGATGAACGTATGATGAAATGCTCTGACGAATCTGAATTCTGGGTATGCAATGCATGCGGACAGATGCCTATTTTCAATGAGCAGGAGCGCCTCTTTGTGTGCCCGAGCTGTGATGGTCCTGTTCGATTTGTTGGAAGCACAGAAGAGACGATTGAAATGATCAAACCTGTTACTAGAAGTCGTTCCACCTTTAGCAAAATTAAAATGCCGTATGCTTTCAAACTCTTGAATCAGGAATTAGGAACCTATATGAATATTGGTATGCGTTATGTGAATCAAGGAAATGCTGCACGACTCAAGGATGAAACTTGGGATTGGGGCTCCATTTCCCAGCAGGAAAGTAAGATTGAACTCAAGCCTCTACCTGAATTTAATCCGCCAGTTCTTGCATCATCATCTCAAGGTGATGTTGGGGGACCTGCTATTGAAGAAATTGAAGTTCGTGTTGAGAAAGAGGAGGAAGTTGAACCTCTGCCGCCGAATCCATTAGTTGAAGCAGAACGAAAGAGAGCTGATGAGGCAGAAGCGGCTTTGGAAGAATTAGAAGCATCTGAACCAAAACCTGAAACATTTAAGATTGAACTACCTCCTGGTCTAGCGGAGGGTGGAGGTGGAGGTGGTGGAGGTGGTGGTGGAGGTGGTGGAGGTGGTGGAGGTGGTGGAGGTGGTGGAGGTGGTGGAGGCCCTCCGGCACAAAGAGGTGGAGGCCAAAATATAGTAATTAATTTACAATCTGCAATGAAAGGTGGAGGCCGCCCGGCAACAGGAGTGCATGGATATATTCCTAAGAGAAAAGGTGTTCGAATAAATGAAATGTTTAGGGAACAACAGGGTGGTGGAGATGAAAGCGCCGATGGTGCTTCCATAAAACATGAGCAAAAGGGCGGTAGCGGTCCTGTTACAATCCGAGTTCAAAAAGATGATGATTCAAGAGAAGAATAAATTTTATAACCAAGCATAAAGTTGAAAGGCTAATATTCCTAAAGAATAGGTAATGGATCCCGAAATCAAAGATTTAGTTCTTCGTAGCCGACCTGTAGTATTGGAACTGCTAGAGGCCCGCGGATATGACACAACTCCCTACACAGATCAAGCACCTTCAGCTGTCTACCAACTAGCAATGGCTTCATTAAATCAGCCTGGGGCGGCTCCTTTAAAAATTCGTGTTAAGCGCCGCTCTGAAACTTCTGCAAACTATGAGTTCTGCGAAATTGTATATTTAATCTTTGAACGCTTGAAGCCCACAATCAACAAGAAGTCATTTGAGGGTGAAAACCGCTGGTCTTATATTGAAAGCCCCGAAACAACAGAATATGTCTTTATTCTGAGTGAACCCTATCATGAAATCTTTGATTTAATCGCAATGCAAGCATGGCAGAAAAAGGTAAAGTTGAGTTTCTTCCATATTAAGTCATTGATTATGAACCCTACAAAGCATATGTTAGTTCCCTTGCATACGAAAGTTCCTGCTGATGAATTTCAAACGCTTAAAAAGGATTTGAATCTAGTGTCATTCACAAAGCTCCCGCAGATTAAGTATCATGTAGATATGCAAGCACGATGGCTAGGTTTAGTTCCGGGTGATATTGTTAAGGTTATAAGAGCATCACCAAATGCAGGAGAGTATAACTTATGGCGACTTTGTACCGTCTAAATAGAGATGTCCTGGAATGTAGAAGAAAAATTAAGAAAATGGAAGGAAGAAAGAGATAATATTTCTGCTGGATTTGATAGTGTGAAGGCAAGTTATCTAAATGTGGCAACAGCAACACCGAATGATACAAACCAATTAAATTTTTGGGATAATCAAATGGTGCAAATGAGGGAACGCCTATCAAATTTGATTATTGCGATTAAAGAAACATTGGAAGATGTAAGAGAAAAAGTGGGCAGTGTAGACGATCCCATTCGGGAGTTAGAAAAGGAGCTAGAAGTGCTACGTAAAGAAGAAGGAAATCTAAATCACAAACAAAAAACAAGGGAAGACCAAATATCATCGCTTGAGTCTCGAGGTAAACCAAATAATCATACAGTTGGATTTCTAATGATGCATAGTTTAGCAAATCCTGAGTGGATGATTCTAGTCTGCTGCGTTACACTTATCGGAGGTATTGGATCTCTTGCATATCTAGGTTCTACATATTTGGTTAATCTTGGATTCACAATGCCGTCCTTCTCAAGACAGGAAATTCAAGGAAGAATTATTACACCATTGAGATTCAGAATGAAAAAGTAATCTTTTATCCTATTAGGATGTCCCGAGGTCAAGATTTTTCATTTAGAACAGATGTTCCTAAGCTTTCGGCAATGACACCAGGTTGCACTGTAGATACTACAATTGATGATACAAGTGCAAATATTCCTTATCCGAATGGTATTGCATTTTCAGGATTTGAGTTGGAAAATCAAAGAATCCCGACAAGCATCCTGGCTTCTCAGATTCAAAGTTTAATTTCAGCTGGTGTGATTCCTGATAACAAGAAGTTAGCGGATGAACAAGTTAAAGCGGATAGCCAGTTCTATAATGCTGTAGCGCAGGAATATTGCTACTATGAAAATCGTTATGCTTATCTGCTCAAAAAGTATTTGAAATTATTAATGTCTGACATTGGTTCTGATGTTCAATTATCACAAAGTGTAAACGGCAAGGTTGTCGATTTGAACAAGAAGATGCAGAGTCTCCTGGAAATTATGAATTATATTTCGAATGAAAGATCCACGCGGGTTGATGGTTACAGAACACATTTGGTTGCAGGAAACACACTAGTAAACTCAAATTTGGACAAATTAACTGCTCTCAAAACACAGTTGGGTTCTGGCAATCTCCGCCTTACAAGTCAAAAAGAGATGCAGAAATTCACAGAAGAGAAAAACAGAGCCCTCCGTGTGCAAATCACTGTTTTTGCAGTTTTGAATGTTGTTGCTCTTGGTGTTGTCTACACAGCGTATAGCCAGATGCGTTAAGTTTTTATTTTGATCTCAATTCTTTGATTTTTAACTTCGTAGAAGTCTAAAGCCAACGAAAATTCATCGTCTTTGATAGAGAGATGTCAGATTATCAGAGCATGCTTGTAAATGCTGCTATAATAGTAGACGATATTGAAAAAATAGAATTCAAGTCTGAACTTCTAAGGGATCCTGGTAAGGCTCAGCAATATGCGCAGGACAGGCAGGATAAATTAACGAATGAAACAATTCAGGTAAAAAGAGGCAACTTTCAAAAGGCGTATTATGACATGGGTCGTTATATGGATATGGATCACCATGCTCGTTATTATGACACACGTAATGCGGATTTAGCAAATGCCCAGAACAATATTATCCAGTTGGCGTCTGCAAATACAACTTCCATGCGTTTCGACACGGATAATACACGCAGACAGTTCTTAATTAATGAATGGTATGCGCAGAATAAATTGGAGTCTCTTTTTTTCTTGCAGGTTGCCTTCCTGGCGATGGTTGGCGCCCTTCTGGTCATCATGTTAGGTAAACTCAATCTTGTTCCTTTCTTGTTTGGCAAATACTTGATCTTTATTATCGCTGCTGCTGCTGCTATAACGGGCATGTATCGTTTCAACTATACGAAATACACGCGTGATGTGCAATACTGGAATAAGCGTAAATTCGGCGATAGTCCTCTTACAATGAAGGCAAATAATTTGTGCGAAACTGCAACAAAGGTTGCTGCTGATGTCGGTGCAGCTGCAAATACAGGTCTCGGAGTGGCGACAGGTTACCAATTGTCTACTCCTTCACAGACGGCTATGGTAAATACCTTCGCTGCTGGACCACCCGGAGGCGGTGCAAGTGCAAGTGGAAGTGGAAGCGGTTCAAATGTTACTCCAACACAGGTGCAAGATGCATTGAAGGATTTAGGTTATGGATTTTATTAAGTGTAAAATAGATCTGATTTTCCAATAAATGATTCTATGTTTTTACAAAATATAGAACCACGATAGGGAATGGGTTGGAGAGATGATATAAAAGCTGCCACTCAATCAGCGGCTGCTCCTGCATCAGATAATTCTGCTGCTGTATTGCAGGATAAAATACGAAAAATTGAAAAAAAAGATGATGAGTTCAATGATGAAAAAGGAACATTTGATGTTCTTGCATTAAATCTAGAAACCCTGAATTCTATTGTTTCATCAACTAACAAAAAAGAATCAACACAGGCAAAATACAAGGAGCATCTGCAAGAAGAAATTAAAAAAAGTAAACTTAAAATTAAAGATCTTAAAAATAGTGATAAATTATACAGAAGAGATTTTATTGAAGGAAAGCCTTTAACCGCGCAGCCTAGTCCTTTTTGGAGCAATCGGGATAATCAGATTTTAACTGTTTTTTGGTTTGGTATTTTATTATTTATGATTTCTTTAATGATTATTATTGCATCCTTGAATGTAACTGAACATTTTACAGAAACACATAGAACATTGCTAGCAGTTATAACTTTCATTTTTATTCCACTTGTTGTTCTATATATAGTTCAAAACTTTGGATAAACTTACCTCTAAATCTTCTTCTTCTTTGGTTGCTTCTTAATAGTAATCGTTTCAACTGGAGCTTCATCCGTTTCTATGACTGGAGCAACTGTATCTGCCGGAGGAATAATATCCACACTGGGTTCTTCTGTTGAAGTGGGCAGATCAATAAAGTTTCCACTGACATCTTCCCCGTCAATTGCAATCCGGACGCCACGATAATAATCTTTACCATCCTTCTTATCTGTTATCGGCTTGCCATACTTTTCAATCATCTTGCGACGAACATCAATGGGTGTCAATGCCTTCATATCCGGCTCCTGTGACAACCAAGTCTTATACTCCTTCAAGATGTCCTTCTCTTTTGTCTGAGCACCCACATCCTTGATCAAACGTTCCTGCATGAACTTCGCAAAACTGTCATTATTAGACTTATAAATATTAGACTCATCCATAACACAATCTGGCTCCTTAAACTTACCTGTTAGAATCTCAGTTTCATACAAGTAAACGAGCAGAGATAACATTGCTTCCCTCCAAGCAGGAAATCCCACTTTCTCAATGCTTTCATCTTTGGGATACTTATTCAACTTCTTCTTCTCCTCGACATCAGCTAGCCATTCAGCTGATCCCTCTTTGCCGTTATATTTCTCAGAATCCAAGAATTCTGAAATAAACTTAATGACACGCAGACGCCGCCAAGTTCCATTATCTATGCTAGAAACCGGCGGAAGATTGTTGCAACAGAGAAAGATACGAGCAGTAATGGCAAATGTTTCTGGATCACAATAAAGTGCACGAGCAGAAATCATATCTTCACCCGAAAGCTGCTTCATGAGTGAAGTGTTGATCTTTTCTCCTTCTTCCGGCTCCTGCAGGCCAACAAAGCGCTTGTTCCGCATCTGAACAATCTGGGGTGCAGCCGCTCCCGAATCAGACTGCTTACGAGTTACTAGAGTTGCTTGTGTGCTTGTCTGATATTCACCGAACACCATCTCAATAAATCGGAGAATAGCTGATTTTCCGTTGGAACCTTCGCCTGTAAAGACATAGAACTTCTGTTCCTTATTGCGCCCATAAAGACAGGCTGCAAGCAGACAGAGAACATACTTTCTGAGAATATCATTCGGAAATAGCTGGGCAAAGAATGCAAGAATTTCCTTAATATTGGGATTTTCCGGATCATAGGTCACATAGGAAAGTGCTTGATACTGCTTGTGTTTTCCCATTTGCAAACTGATATTATCATCGGGAATGCCATCACGAAAGATTACAAATTGCTTCTTTGTTATAGGATCAACGCCGTTAAGATCAAGCACTCCATTCGCACATCCAACAAGATGAACATTTGTATCAAGAATTTCCTTGAAATCTTCAACATAGAACTTTTCTGCAAGTTCCTTCATAATAGAATCCTTGAAACCAGAATTTTCAAGAGACATTTTCACTTTCATCAGTCGCTTCTTCTTTTCCATCAAACTCTTCTTCATATCTTCCGAAGTATTCGGATCTAGTTCAATGTTACATATTTTTCGTTCAGCCTTAGTATACAAATCACGAATGCGATTGCTAATCATAGCACGAAGTTCCATGGGCTGCTTAATATGCCTCCATGAATGACCCTCAAAATGATACCAGTCCACGCTCTTCTGATTGGGAGCACACCGATATTCATGACGAACTTCTCTGCAGACCAAGTTAGCAATCTCAACGTGGGTTCCAGCATCGTGATTATAGGCATAATCAACAATATCCTCATCCCGAATATCTTCATATCTCTTTGGATTATCCTGTTTGACCCAATGATAAAGAGTTCCCATCTTGATCTGCTTTGTAACTTCTGCATGTGACGCCCTTAGAGCAATCCACTTTTGAACAAAAGTTTCTTCAGGTTCGCTCTCATATTCGAGGACTTTGCGACTAATGAAAACCCAAGTCTCAATTGCTTCCTTCTCAAAAGTGGAGCCGCCAATGTTTCTGAGAAGTAGTGCTAATTCTACCCACTTAGCATAGGATTTAGCCCTTAGAATAGGATTTAGACACTCCCGAGCAAGACGAAATGCCATTTTAACATCATCATCTGTGTAAGCTGACCGAACACTGATTGTATCACTAGCAGAAATATCATCGGGACTTGGTCCATTTATCCCTCCCTCCGATACCGAAGGTGGAGGTGCTTGCTTTGGATCACCCTTTGTCCACTGCTTTTCCAAGGCTGCAAATTCATCTTTCATCTCAGAACGAACAATAAGAGTATCTTCTTCTGTATGATTTTTGCGAATAGAAAGAAGATCTAAATACTCCCGATCTGTAAGATTCTCGATTGGAACTTCAACTAGAGTAATATCATCAGACCCTGTTGTTTCTAGTTGATAGATAATCTGAGTTTTATACGTTGGCTTATTTGGTTTTGAACAACCGTGAAAGAACCAGCCATTCTTATGAATGGGAGCACGATCAAAGATATCTAATGCAGGATTAATCACACCAGATTCATCGAAGATATTTTCAAGAATTTTTTCCTGAATTAATGCACCCCGAAGACCATGCTGGATTTCCGGACTTAGTGTGATATCGGGACAATTGATATGGATGCCATCCTTGAGAAGATCTTTCTTTGCATCCATTTCAGGTTCCCGCTTCATCTGAACAATGAAGCGTAGCTTCTTCTCAAAGTTTTCAACCTCAAAATAACGGCAAAGAATTTTCACATATGCAAGAACAAATGCATAAATCTGTTCTGCTGTAATACGACGCTCTACAATTACATCACTTCCACCTTCATAACGGAGATCTAAATCAATAAGAATTGGACCTCCATGATCATAATGTTGCTCAATTAAATTTACTTGCTTCCTTTTAATGAAGACGTGATCATACATCAAATCAAGAAAAGTATCATATTCTGCTGGCTTAACAAGAAAAGAGCCTGCATTATTACCCATACCCGTCATTGTAGGATTTCGTTCACCTGTGGAACGTTTTTCGTTTAAATATGCAATAAATGGTTGTTGAGGCGGAACTTCCATCTTAACTATTCCCACCATTAAAAAACGTTTCAAATTTTAAACGCAGGATCTTATCATATTTTGATTGAAGAATCAAAGCTTCAGTAGCTGCTCCGCCAGCTTTCCAAAAGAATATGTGGTCGTCAGCTTGAAAAGTGAATTTTCCTCTGTCTTTCCGTCAAACTCCGGTCCAAGTTTGAGGCAACGTTCGATAAGTTTATCCTTGTTCTTGGCAAAAGACTCCTTCATGATCTGCTGGATTTCTTCCTTATCTGTCTCCTTTACGAATAGAGGCATGTGCTGCAGATTACGCATCAATGTCTCTGTAGATGCTTGAAAGATGATCCGATTATAAGGCTCAAACTGCGGATGCGTTACAAATGTGGAGTAACAGGGTTCATTACGCAGCGGCTGATCTGTTAGAACCATGCCGAGAATGGAGAGCAGAACAGAGCCGAGCGTTTGGACGGAAGACCACTTGTCACCTTGATGCCATGTTCCTAGCAATGAAAGACACACCTTTCCTTCGCGATACATATTAGGATTGAAACGTGTCTTACCATCCTGCGTCAGAGTCAGAACCTTGGGTGGAGAGAAAGGATGATCCTCTGCAAACTCTACGGAGAAGAACCAATAGCCACCGTGATAAGGCGTGCCTTCCGGGCCTATGATGAGAGCCAGACCCTTCATTACACTTGCCTCATCAGGGAAATAATAGATTCCATTACTCTTCATATCATCATTTTGCACAGAAGGAAGATCCTTCCGCATCACACGCTGAACAGCCTTGCCGGACATTTCTTTTAAAGATTCTTTATGCCTTTTGTCTTAAGCAGCCGCTTTCAATTTTTACTTTGTAAAAATAAGACAATTTTTTGCCTAAGAAAATTTAACCTTACTGAAATAAAACATAATATAGTATTCCAAAAATTACTCCTCCACCAATACCGCCTGCAAGCATTCCTTGATGCAATCAAATTCATCCATTTTAGTTTATTTTAAAAAAGAATATAAAGTTTCAATTTTTATATAACCTAAATGGAGCCTAATCCTACATTAGTGGCTTCTAGTGTATTTTTGGCTTTACCCGGCATCATGTTTATTCAAAGAGCAGATTATATTCAAGCATCTATATCCCTTTTATGTTCATTCTTTTCCATTCTTTGGCATTCAACTAAACCGCGTTACAACTGGATCCTTCTAGCAGATATGTTCTTTGCTAATTCAACCGCTCTTCTTGCAATTCATACATGTGTACGCGGTTCATATCTTTCTGCTCTTCCAGCATCATGTTTTGTTGGTGGAGCATGTATATTATATTATTATGGTCAGTGCTATCAGCAATTCTGTTGGCATCCAGATCCAGTAATTGGAACACGATGGCATGCAGTTCTTCATACAGGTAATGGATTACTTGGATGCTGGTTAGTCTATCTTATCAATGAATAAAAGTAAAAAATCTTTTTTTCTTTTTCCTTTTTCCTAAATTTTCTTTTTTCATACGATCAGTGAAATCTGGAACGGGTTGCATTTTCATCTGTAGACTCGTTCCTCGTCTTTCAGTGAAATCTGGAAGGTCTAGGACACGACCCATCAGGATTAACAGAGTAGAAAACACGCCTAAGACCATACTCATCAATGCACTTCTCAAGAATTCTCTGGCAAATCGGACACGGCATAGAGTGGCAAACACTACTTTCGTTGCAGCCCTTTCCCGTGCGGAAGACATACATTGTGGCCCCCTTCAACTTCTTATTGTTTCCCAACTTCTTAATCACATTAATCTCTGCATGGATCGTATTATACGTATAACCCGATCCAAAAGAGCGCGAACCAAACTGATTCATTGCTGCTGCTAGAATCTTGTTTCCCTTCGTAAGAATTGCAATATGACGATTTGTCTTTGTTAGATCTAGGCCATTATCCGGAGGAATATATTGCCTAAGATCTTCAACACTCTTAAATGTGGGCATTTTGTTTTACGTGGTGACCTATCCTGCAGGTAAATGCGGTTCAATTTTTACTGTCAACAATTATCGTGCTTAAAAAAGACAATCTTAAATAGAATGAACCAACCTCCTGAAAAAAGAATAGTAGAATTACGCGCGCAACTTGAAGTATTCGATCAAGAAGTAGAACAAAAGATTCAAGAATTCAATCTGCAACTCACTGCATTAAACCACGAAAAACAAACAAAAATTGCGGAAATACAAGCAATACAAAATATTAAAAATGCAAGAATACAAAGTGTAAAAGAAAAGAAAGCATTAGGTCAAAAAGTGTTAGGTTTTTTTGGAGCGAACAAATTAAATACTGCTAGAAGACTACAAGAAGCTCAACAAACATTAATAAATGATATTTCAAGGCAATATGGATATAAAATGCAGGATATTCATAATCAAGCAAATAATATAGTTAGTAATAATCGTATAAACAAAGATCAAATCGAAAGGTTGATAAAACAACTTGAACAACAAATAATAGAAAATAAACAAAGCAAGGAAACTGCTTCTACGATACAAAAGAAAAAACAAGAAAAAACAGATTTAATTTCTAGATACACAAAGTTAGGATATATATATGTTCCTGAAACCACAAAAGAAGTAAATTCATGTGATGGACTAAGCACTCAAGCTCGTGAATGGAGCCATTGCGAACCTGTTGAAGTCCAAGTTCCAAACACTGATTTTTTTGAATATATTACTGAAACAAGGGAAAATCCGAATGATGCTGGATGGAAAAAAGAAAAAAAAACGGTAATTATTCCTGCTAAGTATGAAAAGAGACTTGTTCGGGGATCGCAAGGTAGTTATGGATTACAAGGACATGGCATAGCAAATTCATATATACAAGATAAGGTTGCAGATGAAAGAGAAGAGGAAATAACTGTTTGGACACGTCCTTTACCAACCGGATATCCCAAAAAAGTTATGTATAATGATTCTCAAACAGCAATAAACAAGTTAGAGTCTAACCACGGAAATCCGCAAACCAGAAAGAGAAAGCATAAGAACAGAAAAAATAAGTCGCGTAAAAATTGAAAACCCCATCAAAAAAGAAACCCTTAAAATGCCAGTAATTACCATCATCCGTCACGCAGAAGCCGCTCATAATGCCGCATTTGATCTTCTAAACAATGATATTGTCTTCCAAGATCCGAAACACCAAGATGCAAGTATAACAGAGAAAGGAATTCAACAAGCACAAGAAGTAGGAAAAAATCTTGAAATGACATCATTTGATGCTGTCTTTTGCAGTCCTCTTACACGTTGTATTCAGACCATGGAGTGCATTCTTCCATTAGAGAAGAGAAACTCAATTCCAGTAACTCTTCATGATAATCTGCTAGAGAAGCAAAGTGCAAAGCATATTTGTAATAAGCGAAAGACGCGGGATGAGCTCGTTGAACTATATCCGCAGTATGAGATTATCACGAATTCAAGTGATCCTAAAGTATGGCCCTATCCTGAATCCACTGATTCAGTTCACAATCGTATGTCTGTCCTCATAAATACTATTAAGAAGACACATCAAGCAGATGAAAACATTCTACTTGTAAGTCATTATAATTCTATTCTTGCACTAACCGGTATTCAACTTCCTAATTGCGGCCGTCTTATCATGAAGTGCTAATGAAGAGCAGTCCATAAATCTAAACCCAGTTTTGGACCCAGCCGCCGACCTCCAACAAGAACATCGGCAATCTCCTCTTTTGTCTTCCCACAAAGAGCTTCAATTGTTCCAACCGAAGATAAAATAGCTTCTGCTTTTGCTAAACTCATTCCGTGCAGACCCATCAACATAGAGGCTGCTGGAGGAACATTATCTTTACGACGAGCAGAAAAATTCCCTGTGGTCGCAGTTGCAGCCCTGGCTGCTGTTAAATCAGTCTCCGGTGTCTCTTTAAAATACGTGGAATCTTCTGCTAGAATTCCGTAAAGTTGCTCCACATTTCTAGCAGATTCCATTACATTCAAAGTCTGAATAACGGGAATCTTATATTTGAATTGTAAACGATAGGCTAGTAGCCGTAACATTTTTTCAGTGCAGTTTCTACCTGCAGGAGGGCCCCAAGTTCTTTCTGAAGCAGCATAACGCCATCCACCTTCTAGCAGATATCCTATAGCAGTTCCTTCACTTCTAGCTGTTTGTAGACGCGCCCTCTGTTCTCTGTATCGGTTTGTTAAATGTGATGCAGCATAATCCGCCAATGTTTTTCGTTCAAGGATTGCAATTGCTTTGCCTTCGAGTCTAAAGAGAATATCACCAAGTAACAAATTTTCCTGTTTGAACTGCACGCCAATTTCTTTAAGAGCTTCGCATAAGGTTGTCTCCCGATAATCAATTACGAGTTCCATATTAGAATTAAAACCCAAATTAAAGATAGGAAATGGACGCATCTAAATTAACAAGGCTAAGAAGAGAAGCGGCTAACAACTGGATACATACAACAGATACGGTAGATGCGTCTGAGACAACTCGTAAGCGCAAGTTACAAGCCAGTCAGTTCTTCAACTGCAACATTAATGCGAACCCTACTATTTGCTACGTCCCTTTCGGCAATGGAAGCAATGCAGTTCCTCATCCGGCACCCATGACACAAGGCAGTCCCGTTTTATCGCTTTCTTATGATGATATTATGTTCAGAAATGCTGGATGGGCCACTTGCTGCAATGCATCCTCAAAGCCAATTATCATGGGTGTATCAACTGCTTGGTATCTGAATCCTTCGCAGACTGGATATGTTGTGGATGCCAATTCATCTTTTACTCAAGTCTGTCAAACAGAGTTTAATGGCACGCTTGCTACACGTTCAACTATTATTGCAGGTTTACCCTCAACAACTTGCTTAACTGATTATTATAATTATGGCAATCAATAATAGAATGAGAAACATGATGCGGAAGAACACAATGAAGAACACAAGCGATATTGGTAAAACAATTAAAATGCATTCGCTAATAATATTTGGTTTATCTTATTGCCCATACTGCCATAAAGCAAAACAACTGCTAGCCCCTTATAAACCGTTTGTTAAGGATATCGATACAGATTCAAACCCTGAGGGAATAAGGAGAGCTCTCAAGAAAATTAGTGGAATGAATACATTCCCACAAATCTTTCTGAAGGGTAAGCTTCTTGGTGGATTTGACGATACAAGCAGAAAAATGCAGACAAGACGTGTTAAGAAGACGTTAGAGGGACTACGGAAGCCTTCCGCGTTTTTCTAACAGGTTTGGTAAAACTTGTATTCTTATCAATCTCAGCGACCGTAATAGGCTTGCCAATTGGAGAATATGTTTTGCTAGGAGAATATGCAACAATAATTTGAATCCCCGGCTTTTTAATGCTTATTTTCATTGTGAATACCTGAAGTAGCGTTAGAAAAAAACCAGGGCCTTTATAAAATGCCTAGTGGTCCTAGCTGCTGCATGAAAAACCGTTTTGCCAATGAGGGATGTAAGAAAATTCAACCTGATTGTGCCTCTGAACTAGAGAAGAAACTGGATGAAATGCGAAAGGAAAGGGAGTTGCAAGATACTAAATTATGGACTCCGACTGGACCTCCGACTGGACCTCCGACTGGACCAAATAAAATAAAAAAAGAATGTGCTAAATAGAATGGACGCACACGCTCCGGCAAACTTTAGTGATGCAGCCGTATCAGTTCATGGTCACAAAAACATGCTCGGATTCCAGTCAGAAGGTCAAAGCAAGGCTCTTGCAGGATATACTATGATTCCCGATAAGTTCTACCTTAATAAGCCCTGTCGCAATGCACTCGGTCTAGTTGGCGGTAACGAAGTATCCGTAGTAAATGCACCCATGGTTGATGTAGAGTCTGATCTATATGGTATCACGCGTCCTAACACAAAGTGCAACTTTAGACAGTATAATCCTGAGTGCGCTCTCGGAGGTGCCGGCTGTCCTAGTAATCCCACTTCAATCACTTACTGGACAAAGGATACGGATAAAAAAGTTGTTCTATCTGCACAGCCGACGCACTTACCCACATGCCAAATGAATAGTTACCAGCCTGTGCCTTATCCGAAAGGATTTAGTCAATTGACTGGAACTTCTTACAGGTTTTAAGTGCCAAGAAGTAGAGGATGTTAAAATTATCTAGAACATCGCAAAGCAAATTTGTAGAAAGGCTACGAAAATTATTTCAGTTGAATAGTTTTCGTGCAAATGAATTATTTGAAATTACGCAAGTTGCACTTCTTTACGGTTTAATCGGGTTTTTTTGTGGCACATTAACCAATTACATATTTCCTAAATTTGATAAGTCCAGATCAACATTGGAAATTCTGCTAGAAATCCTGGGTGAAACTGTTATTCTATCTATTTTAGTTTATTATATTGATCTTTTTATTAAAATAATTCCAGTTTTTAAATTTAATGAATCTTCTTCTAACTTTGTTCCTTCTATGATTGGGGTTTTCGAAGGCGAGATCGCCTTGTCTATTATTTTTATAAGTTTGCAAACGAACTTGATTGAGAAAATACAAGAATTGTCTAAAAGAATTGTCGGCGATCAATAGAGCATGGCTTCTGTAAATGATTACAATTGGACCCACTTAAGATCCGATCCTTGCCATTATGAAGATGATCTCAGAATAACAACAGGTGCAGGGCGCTACCAACTAGGAAATCCTGCAAATGGCACACAAGGAGTTTTTGTTCCTGAACCCACAACACGTCTGCAAACATGGGGTGCATCGCAAATTGTCTCCCAGCAAAAGACAGATGTTGAATCTGATCTATTTAATATTAATCGTCCTACAACAAAGGCTGTCTGTGGTTCTTATAATCCTGAAAAGAACAAGTTTAACAAGATGCCTTTGACAGCCATGCCCGAAGCTAGTTTCCCGCAAAACTTCATGCGCCTGAATGATCCACCGTGCACCCTCCGTGACTCTGGGTGGAATCGTTTTGAATGGCTCTGCCAGAATCCTCAAGAAAATGTTATGATGCCTTTTGATTGGTTTGTCCCTGGAAGGCTTCTATCTAAGGATTCTCATCGTGCCTGCATCCCGACTCCGACAAATACGGCTCCTTCTTTACCTACACCTATACAGTCATGGTCAGATCCCTTTTACAGCAAGTCAGATTCAGCGATTGCTAGACAGAAAGTGGCGGATGTTACAGGTGAAACCCAGACAAATTGGACTCTTCCTAAAACAACAATTGAGTGCCCGGCACCTGTATCACCTCCTTCAGTTTCATGGAGACGCAAGTTGGATAAAGATTTGCCGATCTTGCAGAATTAAATTTTTTTGAATATACTAATTTTAGGCAATCTATTTGTTTAAAATTATTAATAGTCTACAGTTAGAGAATGGAGGCTCTTGCTTTTTTAAGTTTATTAGCAGTCGGAGCTGCTGCTTCCCAATATATGGCACCTGCTCAAACTAAACCAAACGCCAAGAAAGACGAAGAAGTTCAAGAAGGATTTGAAAATGGATCTTTAAGAGGCTCAACGCAGCCGTATCAAGTTAGAAGAGCCCCTGTGGCACCGACGAATACATCCTCTGGTGAATTAGATATTCAGTATTCATTACCTACGGGCGGTTCTATTGCGATGGAACCGCATCCTTCTGATGTGCAAGGATTCCCTACAAATTATGCGACACAATATGATTCTGGGGTAGGTCAAGCGTTTGGCTCCTCCACTTCTCCTGCGCCTCAGAATCCGATTTCCAGCATTTCACCTATGGTTTTACAGCGCGATGACGGAATTGAAGTAACACCTAATTATTCAGCTGGTCGAAAGATTGTAAGTCCATTAAGCGGTGTTGAGCTTGAGACAAGTGAATTCGTGCATAATAACATGGTGCCGTTTTTTGCTGGATCTATTAAACAAAATATGAGTGATATTGTGAATCAAGGTATTTTAGATTCTTACACTGGCTCTGCATCCCAACAGTATAATAAGATTGAGCAAGGTCCTATGTTTGATCTGCAAAGAGAGCCGACAGGTAACCCGTATGGTATTGAGTCTCATTCTGATTTTATGCAGGATCGCATGGTGGGTCCGCAAAACAGAGCCAATGAAAAACCATTCGAGCAGATACGTGTAGGAAAGGGTTTAGCTCAAGGATACACATCTATACCGTCTGGAGGTTTCCAGCAGGCGGAGTCCCTCGATTATGCACGAGTAAGAACCACAGATGAGTTGAGAACAGCGGATAATCCTAAGACAACATTTGCAGGTGTAACACTACCGGCCACATCAGTGGTCAAGAATAGAGGCCAAGCGGGCGAAGTTCGTAAGTATTTACCCGATAAGTTTTTTATCAATCAGAAAGGTGAACGTAATTTTGCTGGTGGTGGTGTGGATAAACGTGAACGCATGCGCTCCATGGAGGTCATGAAAGCGCAGGCTCGTATTGATACAACTCAAGAATATATCGGAACAGCGGGTTCAGCTGATTACAAGAAAGAATACAATATTCCCGCATTTAGAACACCAAATACAAGCCAGTTCGGAGAATTCGGTTGGCGTAATGCTGATGCAACCAATTATTTCAATAAGGATACGGATTCTAAGGAGAACGATTATGGTAAGTCTGGTATTGATATTCGTCCGAATGAGCGCTTCTTTACGGGTGAACGAACACATGGACTCAACGTGAAACCTGATCAGAAGGAGACCACTGTAAGATACCAAGATTCAGCCAAGCCGACGCGTAATGAAGAGACGTTGGGTAACCCGCGCGCTGCGGGCAATTTCTCTGCTTTGGGTGCAGGTGTGCCGGGCGCGATGACTGTATATGATCCAAATGATATTGCGCGCACCACAATCAAGGAAACAACTGTGGATAATGATTGGCTAGGTATTGCGGGTCCGGCAGATGGTCCTACAAAGTTGATTGTTTATGATCCGGAAGATATTGCACGTGTGACGGGCCGTAATACTTTGGATGAGCCGGATAAGATGATGAACGTATCCTTGCAGGGAGTTCCGAATAAACCGTTGCTCAACTTTCCAGATGGTGTGCGCCAGACGCAGAAGGCATCCATTTCTGCGAAATCGGAATACACGGGTATTGCGCAGTCAGCGGAGGCTAAGCGCGCTAGAACATATGATGCTGAATATGGCATGCGCCATTATGCGCAGATGGAAACTGTGGCACAAGGACGCAAGCCTATTGCTGGAAATGGCTTACTGTCCCTCTTTTCGGGCGAAGATCAGACAAATATTCAGATGAAGAAATTAGATTCTGATTACATTAATGAAAGACAGCCTCCGATCTACCGCGTAAATGGACCGCCTTCGGGTGCGGAAGTTACGGGCACGCAGAAATACAGAGCACCTCTTGTTCTTGATATGTCAGCGGATCGTTTTAATCCTGCATCCGTGCAGTCATTGATAGCGAATCCGTATGTGATTGATTTGGCTAAACGTGCGTCTGGAATGGATCAGATTGTTTAGACCCATGGACATTTTAGATGAGCGCTAAGTAGAATGGAATATCTTCAAAGTATGCACGATTCTGTTCAAACATCAGTAAGCATAAAGCTATTTTCATCACCGAACGTATCTTCGTATTATCATACTTTCAAGAGCAAGTTGTTTCGGTTTCCACTATCAAAATGTAGAGAACTACATAATTTCAATTTAGCACGTCTTTAAGAAGATCCTTATCCTGAAGAAGATCGTCACAGAGGTCAAAAAGATTTGGAGTCAGTTTTACACCATAGACGAATCATACGCCAACATGGTCATACTGAACCTTTTCCATTAAGAAATATAATTTATTTATATAAATAGAGAGAATGACTATAAAACAGATACAAGCAGTATATTCTTATTTAAAAAAACAATATCTTGCTAAACTACCCCCGGTTAATGAGATAACAACATATTCTGATCTCATGAATTTAAAGTTATCGCATGTCAAGACAAATATTCTGGATTATACTCGATGTATTAATATAAGCTCAGTAACACATATAGAAGTTGATTCCAAATGGATGTCAATAGATGAATATAAGAAAAAAATAGTGAGTTTAACGAGATATATAGATTATGTATACTTTATAGTATATCCATCTATTCTCCCTACTCTTTCTCATAAAAAGTATCATATCTGTAAATCTGGAAAAGTGGAAGAGCCCAAGTTTATCAATATAACTCTTCCTAAGAGTATATCAACCCCCAAAGGTCGAAATCACTTCCGAATATCGTCGTTTGACATAGCTTCAAATAAGGCTCAGTTGTCAAGTGTTTTAAAACAACTTTGGAAATATCGCGATGATTATTCAACTCTTCATTTTCACTTAGAAGGAAATACGGGAGGAGATCTTGTTCCAGTTCATCTTATTATGTTATGCCTTTGCGGAGGTAGACAGCCATGGATGACTGATTATGAAGTTATAGAGAATGATAATGGTATTAGAAAATGGGATCCATGGGTTCCGTGGGATACTAATTCTGGCTATTTCAAACAATACAAAGATTTAGATATTGATGCACCAACATATACCACTCAATACAGTGGAAAAATTATATTACATTTAGACGTGGAATCTGCTTGTTCTACATGGTATTTTATTACCTATATAATATATGTATTTGCAGAAAAGATTCAACGATTTACTAAATATGTAAATGGGCGGCAGATTAAATTAGGAAGAGCCAGTGGAAGACATATAGAACTTCGTGGAATATCTAATACAACAAGCGGCGATGGAAATTCAATAACAAAAGAGTTCTTGCTCGACGGTTCAAAGGTGGCATTCAAGATTCCAACACAAGCGAATATATCACGCCCTATTGATGAGCGTGATTGGAACCGCTTCTGGATGGAAGAGACAGCAGATACTTTATAGTCTTCAGTATGATGCTTTCCCATTCTCTCTTACTTTTAGTGCCAGTTTGAAATGCCCGTCGGTCTAAATACTTCTTTCGGCGTATCGTAAGATGAATACAAAAGCAATAAACTGATGGTATAGTAAATAATTTTACTATAGTAGAATAAATTATTTTACTCTAGTAGAAAATGAGTTCTGCGGTAAATTTTGATGACATGCAAAAGCTAAGAGCTGATGGAATGAAATTTACATCGGAAGCAGAAACACAATTAAAAGCAGTAGACAAGGATAAATTAATGGCATTGTATACTCTTCTGCAAATAAGCCCTAATGTTATAGAGGCAAGTTTTATAAAAATTGCTACAAAAAAAACGCTAATAGAAATTGAACAATTTACTACTAATCTAAAAAAAATATTACGTGCTGCTCCTCCTGCTCCTCCTCGTCCGTCTCCTGCTCTTCCTAAAAAAAAAAAAGAATTTGGATTTGAGAATGAGCCTAATCGTGCTAGAGCTTTGGGAGCAGGATTGAGTAGTAATGATGCTGCAGCTTTGGGAGTAGGATTGAGTAATGCAGGCGCTTTAGCAGCAGTTGCTGCGCTTCAAAACAAAGAAGAATGCTGGGGTTTACCTATTGAGTTCCCTGATAATGGCATAATTAATAATGATGATATGCAAGGTATTCTTATAGAGAATGATGGTAATTGTTTATTTGCAGCTTTAGCTAGACATTTTAATCTTATTTTATTTTGCAGATATCCTGGAATTCAACAAAGATTTGATCATATAAATATTCGAGATTTTGTTTGTGGCTATATAAGTGCTAACCATGAAGAGTATAAAAATTTTATAACAGGAGACATTGTAACATATATTCAAAAAATGAGAAAGCCTAAAACTTGGGGTGGTGATGTAGAATTAAACGCTGCTATAGCCTTTTTTGAAGCCATCGGCTCATTAAGTAAAGGACAGCTGGATACAGGTTTATCACTGCTAGAATATAATTATCTTAAAGGCCTACCATTATATCAACATCCTGATTTAGCAACTACAGATTTGAAAGAATTATTTGGTATTAAACTATTAAATATTGAAAATGGAATGTGGAAACTGAATAGTCAACATGATAAGTCACTTTTTCCACATTTTTTAATAAAATCAGCAGACCATTATAATTTTGCTTGTCATAAAGATGAATTAGAGATACCATTGTGCGGTGGTAACTGGAAAGGGGAAGATTTAGAAAAATATGAAGGTCCAATACGTGATAAAAGAAGGCGAGGAGGTGGTGGAGCTAGTGCTGCTGCAGCTAGTGCTGGCTGGGGTGGAGGAGGTGGAGGTGGAGGTGGTGGAGGTGGAGGTGGTGGAGATGGAGGCTTTGATTATTCTCCCGAGGCTGCTCCCACCCTTCGTCATAGTGGACCACAGATGCCGATTATTCAAGAAGGTAATAAAAAAGGACAAGTAGGAAAAAAATCACCAGCTGCATTTGTAACAGTAAAAGGTGCAAATGGTAGACTTAATTTTAAACAGAAGGGACATACAACTGGTTCTGGTCTTTCTCCATTTTGGCGGAGTAAATCAAGAAACAGAAAAACATATAAGCGTAAGCAAAATAAAAGAGCAAGTTCTCGTAAGCAAAAGCAATAAACAATGTTACCAAATTGTAACACGATCTTCCGGTAAAACCCACAATGAGTCACCAGGTTTTAAACCATATGTCTCATAGAATTCCGGAAACTGCGATAAAATCTTATTTACACGAAGCTCCGGCGGTGCATGCTTATCCGTTTTAGAAGCTAGATCCGCCTTCTTCTTTCTATCTTTATTTCGCCACGAGACTGCATAGGAAACAAAAAAATCTTTCAACATTCGCTGTCTTTCTACACTTGTTTTGCCTGCCATTTCATCACGGAGCGCCTGCAGAGAAATTGATACTCCCCCCAAATCAGCAATATTCTCCATTAATGTCAGCTTTCCATTAATTGTAGCTCCCATATATTCAACTGAAAACAACTCTTCAATCTGCTTAGACTTCTTCTCATATTCTGTATTCTCTTCTTCAGTCCACCAAGGAGCATAGTTTCCATCTCCATCATGATTACGTCCATCTGAATCAAAGCCATGCGTAATTTCGTGCGTAATCACATTTCCAATTCCCCCCAAATTCCATGCAAGAGATTTCTTCGGATCATAAAAAGGCGGTTGAAGGATTCCAGCAGGAATAATCATTTCATTGTAGTCCGGATAATAAAATGCATTCACTTCAAAACAAGCTGAATCCCAATACGGAGTTCTTGCAGAATCTCCTCGGATACCAATCTCCTCAATACCATATTCCGTATCTTTTTCATTAATTTTAAATAAATTGCGCAACATCTGTTTATCCGAAATCTCTTCCCCTTTGCTTTCATCTCTCCAAACAGTGGGAAACCCCACCTTAAATCCCATTTTATTTAACTTATGTGTGGCCTTCACTTGTGTTTCTAAGGATAACCATTTCGCTTCTCGGATTCGTTTCGCACCTGCTCTTTTCAAAATATGAATCAATTCTATTGCCTTATCTTTAATCTCCTTTCTAACATACTTTGCGACGAAGGGTTGGGAAAGCATCTGCGGTAAGTGGGTTGTGACGATTGACATCATAATACGATCCACACTGCTCGGCTTCTCGACTCCCTTCAAGACTGTTCCATAAAAATCAAAATAATGCTTGTAAACATCACCTGATACGAATCTACCCATCGTAATAATTGCACATCCCATTAACCATAATTTCATTTCCTCCATAGAATCAAACATTCCATTCAGAAAATGCAAGTATTTTAAATTTGTTGCGACAAGTTCATGAGCCTCTAGTTTAGTAGAAGGGACACCCATGCCTTTGAAAAGTATATCCCATGGAATTTTGCTAAAGTCTTTTTTTAAAGTAGCATAGGATATTTTATTGTAACGATTAGGCGTATCATCTTCCTCCATCGGAGTTGGTAGGTGCTCGGCCACTTTCATTTCAAGCTCTACGAATTTCTCCAATCCTTGAAATCCAAAGTAGAGGCCCAGTTTTTCTAGAAATTTACGATATGCTTCTCTATCCTTACCATGTGTCTTCTCGATTAATAGATTTCTGTTAGGAAGGCAGGGAACATATTCACTCAGCTGAATGCGAATATATTTTGTATTGTAAGAATCTGATGTTATTTTAATTGTTAAAGGTGATCGTGCTTGAATCTTATTCAAATGACCGATCATAAATGCAATATTATTTGCACTTGTTAGTAAATTGAGGGCACCCATTAATTCAACGACAACAAATTCTGTCTGTTTAGGATTGTCCCATGTATTATAAATGCTCTTAACAAATTTGGAAAGTTTGCAATCAGGTTCTTCAATTAAAGAGTCCCTTACAATTTCAATAAGCTGCTCTTCTATTTTTTCTGCAATTTGACGGCTAATGTTTGTGGATGCCGCATCTTGCGGTATCTTAGTTTCTTCTAACCAAGTTTCATTCACAAACTTATAAAAGTCATGCCTAGGACTTGACATTCTTATCTAGTATAATTTTTTTACTCAGAAGTATTAACTAATTCTTGTCGTTCGTTAGATAATTGCATTGTTACTATCATTATAGTCCGAGGCAATGATTTTTTCTTCTTATGATTTACTGATTTAGTTTGACTGGTATAAATATCATACTGTTTTAAAGATCCAAATCCACCTCCTGCTCCGCTTACAGTTGTAATTCGACAAGAGCATAAGGGACCTGGAGCGACAGGAGCGATTCCTCCATCAAGGCCGCAGATATTCATACCTATTCTGATGTCCTATTTTTAACAAAATGGTATTCATAGACCTTCACCAATTCTAGGATACGATTTTTATTTCCAGTGCTATTCGCAATCATCTGCGCCGCCATTTCATGAGGATGTTCATCTTGGGCTGGTGCACCCGATGCGCCTCCGAAAAATGTAATCCATTCAGGGGGTGGAGTTTGGCGTTGCTCACCCGTCTTTTCATTCCACCAGACTGTCTCGGCATCTTTGAGTGAACTCGGAAATTCAGATCGAAATACAGCCAGGCTCCACCAACCTGTTCCTTCTTTGTCTATCCATCGAGCATAGGGTTTATTTTCAATATCAGGGTTGATTCGTCGTCTCTTTATCAAATCATGGGGGAACTCTGCAGGAGGATCCGCGTAAATTGTGTATCGCCAAAGCTTTTCATACCAGGATTCCCATATAATAGGATATCTACGCTGCAATAAATGTATCTTCTCATGTTCAATTGTAACAGCCACTCTATGTTCCGGATAGGATTCAGGCATCATGATTGTATCTTCATTGATTGTATGTGGCATTCCGTCTTCACAGGAATCTGCTGTTATCACAATTTTATATTGTATGCCAGTTTTGGAATCATTCAGTTTAATTACGTTTTTTGGTTCACATGAATTGCTCTTTCTAACTTGCTCATTAATTGAGGATGTTTCAAGATTTTGGAAAAATACGATTATAATTATTACTAAAAATAGTATAACTAGTGCTAATAACCATTCTAACATTCCCTACTTTTGCTCTTATTTTCTATTTGTTCCTATTAGCGCCGATATTTGATTGAGATTTACAAGTGATTCAGTAAAATTATGATTTGTATTTCCTGTTGGTGCAGAATACTTAGGCTTCAAAATGCAATTCTCAAACTTGAGTGGTTCTCTAGCCTCCCTCTTAAATTTTGTTCCAAGATATTCATTTTGTTTGTATTCTTTTTTAGGCATTCTATATTCTCTACTGTAGTCATCACAATGTTACTTTAATATACTGACAGTTTTCAAGGAATTGCGGTTTCAATTTATAGACATGCAAGAAGCGTTCAATCCAGTTTCCGTGGGACACTAGCAGGATGTTCCCTACTATATTTTTTCTTCGAACATCTACGATGAAATCTTGGATAAGCGACAGCTCATAGTTTGATGTTTGGGGTTCGCAGGGATTCTTTTCTCCTACTTGTTTTGTGATCCAGCTCTCTGGGCATGTCTTCAATATTTCTTCGCGTTCTAGCCTCCGATCACATAAGTTAAGACCGAGTGGAAGTTCTAGCAGTCGGTCATCTAGAGTTACTGGAAAGCTCTCAGATTCAGGTAAGACTGCTAGAAGTGTATTACGACAGCGTCTTAAAGGTGAACAAAAGATTGCACTGAATTTAATTTCCTTAAATTCACCCTGAACTTTTTGCGTTTGTTTGAATCCCTCTGCAGTTAGCTCCGCATCTATGTAAAGGGGGTCATTCCAGTGGTTACCTTTGACTTTATAAAAATTAACATTATGCGTTCCTTGTGCATGCCTCAGAAGATAAAGTATTAATGTCATTCTCTTATCTTTAATTGCATATTAACCTTAAGAGCCTATCCTCCATAAAAAAAAGTATACCCCTTATAGAAAATGAACTGGTGGATGACCCTCTTTACAACGTTGTTATTTGTTCTGTTAACACCTGGTATCCTTGTAACCCTCCCTCCGGGTGGTTCTAAGATGACTGTCGCGCTTTTCCATGGTGTTGTATTTGCCCTCGTTTACCACTTGACGCACAAGGCTGTGTGGAATTTTACGGTTGCCAAGATGCAGATGGAGCAGTTTAAGGGTGGACATGGAGGAGCTCGTAGACATTAGCCTTGCCTCCATTGCTTACCACAATTTACACACAATACGAACAATGTCATCGGTTCATCCGCTGACCTGGTCTGTAGTTCATAATAAACACACTGGCGCTTAGAACAGTTGGAACACTTGTAAGCATCTGTTGCCATTTCCTTATTGCCCTCTAGCAGTCTTGTTTCACGCTTCATGCGTGCATCAATGCGGGAAAGCCAGTGATCAGGATTCAATTCATCATATGTCATAAAAGGAATTCGCTGCACTTCAAATTCACCCTCCTTCAAACGATCAAGAAGACGCAATCCTTTTACATAAGTCTTTGGGCTCATGTTATTCATCGTCCTTCTAGCAGTGGCCTTGTAGATATGTGTGAAAATAGGATTTTCCCAATTCTTCAGCACATTTCTCTTATTTGCTTCTTGGATGGAGGCATTGTAAATTCCCTTCTCCAAATTAATGCGCTGCAACTCATCCAAATGCTCTTCCAAATCATTCGCAATCCATTGAATGGTTTTTTCTCTTGTGGAGTTCATTACTTTTAACTATTAATAAGAAGGATTCAAATTTTAGGGGAATAAACTAGAATGGAAGGAATCAAAGGAACCAAAAGAAACAAAGGAAACAAAGGAAACAAAGGAATGAAATGCAAGAAAACTCCTTATCCGTCTTCTGAAGAACATCTAAGAAAATCGCCTTTCAAAAACATGGCAACCACCTTAAAAGCACTGAAACACTTCAAAAAAGGAAAATCTATCGGATTCACGAGGCGCGCTTCTTTAAAAAGCATGGGACTGCTACCACGTTCTAATGGATGTTATGTCCTTGGAAATAAGTATACCTAATAAAATATATTTAATATACGTTTAACAATAGTCTTCCTCTTCTAGCTCCGAAGCTGTTGCCCACTTCGGAATTTTCTTATTTCTTGCAGATGCATATGTCTTTGTTACCGGCTTTACTACGACTTCCTCTTCTTCTTCTTCAATTTCTGGAAGAACTTCTTCAACTGCTTCTTCTTCTTCTAGCACTTCTTCATCTTCCTCTTCATCTTCCTCCTCCTCTTCATCTTCTTCATCGAGGCTTTCAAATCCTTGGAAGATTTGTGTATAAAACTTGGTATACTGAGCTGTTGTGAAATTTGTAAGATCACCGCCTTCCATAAGGGCAACCATTACAGCATCACCAAAGAGAAGAATTGAATCTGCAGGAGGCGGCAACTCATGCTTATTCTCTGTTCCAGCACGACCATCCTTATAGCCCCACAGTTCTAGTCGGAGTTTTTGAAACTCCCATGCGCCAATCTTTGTCGGCAACTTGGTCTTCCTTAAAATCTTTGCAACTCCTGCAGGAATCTCCTGTTCATCATCGGTCGCAGCAATTTTGCTTTGCTTAGTATCACCTTTGGATTGAAGAACTACAACTTGGCACTGCATTTGATTCTTTGCTGGATATAAACCAAGCTTCAAATTTAAGTATAAGGAACTAAAATATGCAATGTATTTCTTCTGTTTTCTCCAAACAACTTGATGGCAAACCTACAACAATTATTCAATATATTTATGGCAGACAAAAGTGGTTTTGGATACAGGATTTTGAAATCATTTACGGATTTCATGCAAGAAGTTTTGAAGTTACTGCTGATGGACTTAAGGAAAATGGTGTTCAACTACTGGGCGCACCGCCATTTTCTGAACTATGTGTTAAATTACGCTTCGAAGACGCAATTTATAGCATAGAAAATGATGGATTATGTTTACGGATGAGCCATCCTGAGATGGGAAGTATTACGTTGTTTGGACACTCGGATTATTCTGTGAAGAAGTAGCCCAGTCTAAAAAAAGACCAGGTGATGCAGCTTGCTCTGGTGTCAGAGGTGCTGTAACCGCTTTTTCTTGAGTGGTCTGAGGGGCAGCTTCCTCTAGAACAGTGGTCTGAGGGGCAGCTTC
>Ga0114951_10001220_pt1 | contig 32681 bp, 16 predicted proteins | sample AM7aDNAmetaG_FD_88677 | JGI IMG/M metagenome (GOLD analysis project Ga0114951, IMG submission 88677) | Freshwater microbial communities from Finland to study Microbial Dark Matter (Phase II) - AM7a DNA metaG | ecosystem: Environmental > Aquatic > Freshwater > Lake | place: Finland: Lake Alinen... | reverse complement strand
TATGTTAGTTGCGGTAAAAATAACGCTACTATCCTTTACTGTGAATGGTTTCAGCCATTTCACACCGCAACAGAGCAAAAATCAAAAAAACAGCACATAGTAATAGTTAGTTACACTAGTAATACCTGTTACCAATGTTTCTAATGTTACTAGTGTTACCAATCCCAAACTATAAACAACTGAGAACTTCCCCAATTTGGGGATTAGGGTATCTATAAACTATTGATTATAAACTATAAACTATGTACTCTCTTCAAAAATACAAAGGCAAAAACACTCGCCACACTTGTCCTTCATGCGGACAAAAACAAAGCTTCACGCTTTATTTAGATAGTAACACCAACAATCCAATTCACCGAACCGTTGGCAAATGCAACCGCGAATCCAAATGCGGTTACCATTACACCCCAAAACAATTTTTTATTGATAATCCGTCTTTCGTAGAGACGTGGCATGCCACGTCTAATATTCTAAATACAACAAAACAAATTGAACCTCCGCAACCACCCAGCACTATACCTTTCAGTTTTGTCGAACGTTCCGCCTCCTACCGCAGCAATTTCGTCCGCTTCCTTTGCGAAATCCTGACCGTTGAACAAATGATCTCAATCGGAGAAAACTATGCTCTGGGTGCAACCCAAAATAAAGAGGTAATTTTTTGGCAAATCGACATTCAGGGCAAAGTCCGTACAGGTAAAATAATGCAATACAATCCCGAAACAGGACGCAGACTAAAACACGAAAGCGGAGCAATCGACTGGGTTCACAATAAACTGAAAAAATCCGGCACATTACCAGGAGACTTCAATCTCCAACAATGTTTCTTCGGTGAACACCTTCTGAAACTTTACCCTGATAAACCGGTGGCAATCGTTGAAAGTGAAAAATCAGCACTTATCGCCAGTGCTGTTTTTCCTGACTTGGTTTGGCTCGGAGCCGGAAATCTAAACGGATTATCAATTGAAAAAGCAAAAGTCTTGAAAGGTCGAAATGTTACATTATTCCCGGACTTAGGAGCTTTTTCCAAATGGAAAGAAAAAGCACAAATGCTAAACTCTCTTTTCCCCTCTCCACTTGGAGAGGGTTTAGGGGTGAGGTGTTCCACTCTATTGGAAAACGAAGCTACTGACACCGACCGTATCAATGGCTTAGACATTGCCGATTTCATTATTGCTGAACTAACCTCAAAGAAAACTTCTCAGGAAATTCAAAAAATTTTCAGTCAGAAACTTCAATCTATGATTGAAACAAATAAAGGATTGCTAATTTTAATTGATGGATTGGAATTAGAAGAAATTCAACCATATCAATAATACATTAAACAAAGATTAACCATTAATAAATCAATAGTTTAATCCTATATTTGTCCACTGGTTTAGGTTTTCTTTCTTTTTTTATAGTTTTTCTTTCGATATCGAATTAAAACCAATTTCTCGAAAAAATTATAAAAATTACTACCTTTGCATAAATTATAGTAAGAATCCTATGAAAAAACTCATACTACTTTTTGGATGGTTTGTCGTCCCTTTCTTCGTCTTTGCCAGTAATGATATAGATTCTTTACTGAAAGTATTGGACAAAACAGTAGATAACTATCAGTTTTATTCCAATCAGAAAGAAGAACAGTTGAATAAACTGAAAGATTTGCTTAAATATACATCATCAGACAGTCAACGATACCAGATTTGTGGAAAATTGTATGATGAATATAAGATATACAAATCCGATTCAGCACTTACTTATGCCCGCAAAAAACTTGAAATAGCAGAGAAACTAAATGACAGTAGAAGTTTAATGGATGCTCGTTTAAATCTGTCAGCTATTATGGGTATTACAGGTATGTATAAAGAATCCATGGATATGTTGAGTACAGTAAATGTAAATAAATTTCCTGAACTAAAGGCGTATTACTTTCATATTTACCGCACTGTGTATGGCTTTATGGCCAACTTTGCAGTATCAACTCAGGAAAAAAGGCAATACGATAAAATAACAGATACCTACCGTGATTCATTGTTGGTCTTTAATCCATCAGGTTCAAGTACACATATTATGGTCAGATCAGACCAGCTAATTGTCAATAAGAAGTATGATGAAGCACTAAAACTACTCTTGGGGTATTTTCCTAAAAATAATAATTTACATGAAAAAGCTATCATAGCTTATAGCATCGCTTTGGCCTACAACGGAAAAAAAGAAAGAGAAACTGAAAAACATTGGCTGGCTATTTCTGCTATCTACGATTTAGAATCGGCTACCAAATCATATATTTCTCTTCGTAATCTGGCATTTCTGTTATACGAAGATGGCGATGTAGATCGTGCTTACAGATACATGAAACGATCACTGGATGATGCTTTGTTTTGTAATGCACGCTTAAGAACCTACGAGATTTCTAAAATTATGCCAATTATTGATAATGCTTATCAACACCAGACTGAAACGCGGCAACACCTAATGATGATTACTATTATCATTGTAAGTATACTCTCCTTATTACTGATGATAGCTATTTTCTTTGTCTATCGTCAAATGAAAAAACTTACTATAGCACGTCTGAATCTTAGTACTGTTAACAAACAGTTAAATGAACTGAATAGTGAATTAAAAGGAACAAACAGAACATTGTCCGATAGTAACCTGATTAAAGAAGAATACATAGGTCGCTATATGGATCAATGCTCTGAGTACATTGATAAACTTGATAATTATCGTCGTAGCTTGACTAAAACGGCATCTACAGGAAAGGTTGAGGATTTATTTCAAGCTATCAAGTCGAAACAGTTTATTGAAGATGAGCTGACAGAGTTTTATACCAATTTCGATATAACTTTCTTACAGCTATTTCCCAATTTTGTTGAAGAATTTAAAAAACTCCTTGTTGATGATAACTTACAACTTAAGCACGAGCAATTGCTGAATACTGAACTTCGTGTTTATGCCCTGATAAGATTGGGTATTTCAGATAGCGTAAAGATTTCTCATTTCCTTCGTTGTTCGCTTTCCACAATTTATAATTGCCGTACAAAGTACCGAAATAAAGCCATTGGGCTGCGGGATGAATTTGAAGAAAGGATTATGCTGATAGGAACAAATACAAAATAAAAAAAACACTTTTCATCAAAGTCCTTAAAGTTATTTCAGCTCTAAGGACTTTTTTTAACTAATAATCACTACTATTTTCTTTTCTATAAAGTTCATATATTTCTGATTTACATATATTTACAATTATAAGAATATCAATCAAACTACTATATTTAATTAACAAAAACCGATAGAATATAAAAGATATATATTTGCATTGTAGAAAGTCGACAGATTCTATTCAAAACTGAAATGAATGAAATATAAATTTACTTTATTATAATACAACTAATATCAATCATTTAAATTTACAAGTATGAAAAACAAAGACTCTTTTTCAAAAACAAAATTATGGAAAATACTGACAGGGCTTTTTTTAGCAGTATTTTTACTTGCTCTCCCACTGAATTTATCAGGACAATCAACGGTATTTTATGACGATTTCAATCGTGCTTCACTTTCACCAGGTGGAATTCCATCAGTCACTTATACCCAGGTCTTAGGAACAGGAAGTGCTATAACTACCGTTACAAGTCTTGATATTAAAGCTGCAGTATCTGCTGCCGGCTCAAGTTATGTGGCAGCCACATATCCAACCTCTTCTATATTTAGCACCACTCTTAGTTCTAATACAGGTTTGGTTTCTTGGTCTTTCAACTTAAGAGAAAGTAAAGGCACCGGAAATTTGGGTGGTTTTGTGGCCGGAAAATATGGTGTAGCAGTAGTGTTAGCAGCTTCTGAGGCCAATCCACTTAGTGCAACTTGTAATGGGTATGCTGTTGTATGCAATGGTACTGCTGCTCCTTATGTGTATAACCTAGTCAGATTTACCGGAGGATTGAGTGCTAACACAAACGTAACAAATTTAGTTGCTGGAACACTTCCCGGTTCAACAGCTCCTAACTTAATGAGTGATTATATGAGTATTATGGTTAGTTATGATCATAGCTCAGATACATGGAGACTTTATGAAAGAGATGATGCAGCAACAGCTTTCTCCGACCCTACTACATTAAATGTCAGCAATTTAATGGGCTCAACTACTGATGCTACTTATACAACTACCCCTTTAATAAATTTTGGGTTGATGTGGAACTATGGTTCAGCCGGCACTCAATATAAGGCAACGTTGGATAATTTCAAACTAACCGTAAATGTACCTGTTAGTTGGACATCTGGTTGGCCAAAAGCCGAAGTTCCTACACCTACAGGTTTTACTGCCAAAGTAAACTTAAATGTTGCCGGAACAGTTTACTATGTTGTGGTACCAAGTGGTACTTCAGCTCCCACTTCCGCCGATGTTAAAGCAGGAACTGCTACTGGGAAAATTGTAAGCGGATCTATTCCTTGTGCTTTAGAAGCCACAGAATATTTATCTGCAGTTGTTGGTCTTGCAGCCTCAACATTATACAATGTGTATTATGTTGCTGAAGATGTATTGGGAAATAACTTACAAGCTTCTCCCATATTAAAGTCTATAACAACTACAGATGCTGCAACTGCACCAACAATTTCGACACCAACTGCAACCTCTATTACAAATAATTCTGCTGTTTTGGGTGCTAATATCACTTCTGATGGGGGTGCTACAATTATCGAGAGAGGAACAGTTTGGAGCACATCCACTGGAGTTGGAATCGGAGATAATATATTAGATGAAACTGGTAGAACTGCCGGTATATTTAGTCATAATCGTACAGCTTTACCTGCCAAAACGCAAATATTCTATAAGGCCTATGCCATCAATTCAGTTAATACAGTACTATCATCTGAAGCGAGTTTCTATACATTAGCAAACGAACCAACGACTCAGGTTACAGGCCTTACGGCTACTGTAGCTGGATCATCATCTATTGACCTTTCATGGACTCCTGCAACTGATGCTGATGGTTATATAATTTTAATCAGACAAAGTGCAACGCCACCAACGACTAGTCCTGCCGATTTAAATATCTATACTATTGGTTCTGTAATTGGCAATGGAACAGTTGCAGCATATATAACATCTGGTTCAGTAACTTCAAGTAATATTGCCGGTCTCAATCCTGGTTCTGTCTATAGCTTTAAAGTGTTTTCTGTAAATTCGGACGGTATAAATGCTGCTACCTATAATTATTTCACAACCAGCGCTCCAACGGTATCGCTAACTTTAACGGCTACTTATACCCTGAATCAAACGGGTGATAATATATCAATTTCAACCCGAAACCGACAAATAGTAGTTAATGGTACAGATGTAAACGGAGCAAAGATCGAAGTATTTAATACTATTGGTCAGAAAGTAATTACAAGAAATGTGACCGGAGCAACTGTTCAAGAGAGCTATAACTTACTTAGCGGTACTTATCTGGTAAGAGTAACGATCGAAGGTAAGATTATTACCAAAAAAATAATCATAGATTGAGTTTTTTCACTGCAATTGATCCTTTTATTTCCAAATTCAGGCCTCATTACTCCAGCGTGGGGTGATGAGGCTTGAAAAATAAATACAATACTAATAGATTACTTACAACGAAAATCAATCTGACATAATAATTTGTAACACGTTAATCCATTGTATATTCTTTCTTGAATCTTAGCTTTTAAATCTTGCTTTCTAAATATGCATTTTATTTCCGGCAACCTATTCATAATAAATCAAGTCCGATTAGCTCCGGTAAATGTATAGTGTTACTATTAGAACCCACACCACCACAATATAATATATGCTGAAGTAAATTTAATGCTTCAGAGTATTTCTATAATGTCTCCCTTATTCTGCTTTCTAACAAAAAATATGCAATGTAATATACATTCTTAATTTTGTACTGATATTTTCTCAATTAACTATCCTGATATAGGTTTTTATAGCTTCAAAAAAAACGTATATCCAATGATATTATATCTCCTGATACCTCTTTTTTTTTTCTAATACCACTACTATTTATTTTCTAATTACAAATTTATGTTATTGAATAACAGCTATTTAAATCTTTCTAAGTTACACTTGAACTACTTTGTTATTCGAACTAAAATCTACAGTATTCAAAACCTGATATATTTGCATTGTCGATAAAAACTTAAATATAATAAATAGTATCAACCCATCAACATTACTACATTATGAAAAACAAAGACTCTTTTTCAAAAACAAAATTATGGAAAATTCTAACAGGGCTTTTTTTAGCAGTATTTTTACTTGCTCTCCCATTGAATTTATCCGGACAAACAACCGTGTTTAGTGATAACTTTTCCAGTGCTTCACTCTCTTCTAGTGGAACTCCCGCTTTGACGTATTCAACTACAATTGGAACAGGTAGTGCTATAACTACCGGTTCAACTCTTGATATCAAAGCTGCAGCATCTGCTGCCGGTACAAGTTATGTGTCGGCCTCTTACCCATCCTCTTCTGTATTTAACACCACTTTAGGTTCTAATACCGGTTTGGTTTCTTGGTCTTTCAACGTAAGACAAAGTAAAGGTTCAGGAAATTTAGGTGGTTTCGATGCCACAAAATATGGTGTAGCAGTAGTGTTAGCTGCTTCTGAGGCCAATCTACTTAGTGCAACTTGTAATGGATACGCTGTTGTATGTAATGGTACTGCTGCTCCTTATGTGTATAGCCTCGTCAGTTTTACAGGAGGTCTGAGCGCAAACTCAAAAGTGACAACTTTTGCTACAGGAACACTTCCCGGTTCAACCTCTCCTAACGTAATGAATGATTATATGAGTATTATGGTTACTTATGACTATAGCGCAAACACATGGAAACTTTATCAACGAGATGATGGAGCAACTGCTTTCGGTGACCCTGCAACTGGGACAACATTAATAACTACAGCGACAAATTCAACTTATACTGCGACCGTATTAGCGAATTTTGGATTTCTGTGGAATTACGGTTCAGCAGCTACTCAGTATAAGGCATCGTTGGACAATTTCAAACTAACAGTAAATGTACCTGTTAGTTGGTCATCTGGCTGGCCTAAAGCCGAAGTTCCTACCCCTACAGGTTTTACAGCCAAAGTAAACTTAAATGTTCCGGGTAAAGCATATTATGTAATTTTAGCAAGCGGTGCAACAGCACCTACTTCAGCACAGGTAAAAGCTGGTTTAAATGCAAGTGGTGGAGCTACCACAAATGGGTCTATAACCTGTGCTGCCGGTGCAACGGAATATGCTGCTGCGGCAGGGGGATCGCTTACAAACTCTACGCCTTACGATGTATACTTTGTAGCTGAAGATGCATCAGGTAGTAACTTACAATCCTCTCCCATTTTAAAATCTGTTACAACAACTGCAGCAGCAACTGCACCAACAATTTCAACCCCAACTGCAACCTCAATTACAAATAGCTCAGCTACTTTGGGTGCAAATATCACTTCTGATGGGGGTGCTACTATTACGGATAGGGGAACTGTTTGGACTACTAATACCGGAGTTGGAATCGGGGATAATAAATTAGATGAAACTGGTAGAACAGCTGGCATATTCAGTCATAATCGTACATCTTTGCCTGCCAAAACTCAAATATTTTATAAAGGTTATGCCACTAATTCAGTTAATACAGTATTATCATCTGAATCAAGTTTCTATACATTGGCAAACGAACCAACGACTCAGGTTACAGGCCTTACGGCTACTGCAGCCAGTTCCTCATCCATTAACCTTGCATGGACTCCCGCAGCTGATGCCGACGGTTATATAATCTTACAAAGACTGGGTGGCACTGCTACAACAGGAAGTCCTGCAGATTTTAATATTTATAGTATTGGAAATTCAATTGGAAATGGAACAGTTGCAGCATATATTACAGGTTCAGCAACTTCATGTTCTATTACGGGTCTCACTTCAAGCACACAATATAGCTATAAGGTGTTTTCTGTAAATTCGGACGGTGTAAATGCTGCAACGTATAATTATTTTACAACAAGTGCTCCATCGGCAAGTGCCACAACGTCAGCAGCTTTAATAGCTACATATACCTGGAATCAAACTGGTACAGCTTCATGGGCTACCGCTTCAAATTGGACACCAAACCGAACTAATCCTGATATTGCAGACATATTGCAGTTTAATGGAGGAGGAAGTATCGTTGTAACGAATGTTCCAACTCAAACAATTGCCCAATTATTAATTTCAAATAACACTACAATTGAATTACAATCAACAGTTGCGGCAACTTTAAGTATTCGTGGCGAAGCTGGAGTTGATTTTGATGTTCAGACAGGTTCTACATTGAATTTAGCTCAGGCAACAAATCCCATTATAGTTGCAATTGGAGCTGGTGCTACTGGTTCTGTTGCCGGTTCAATAGCATTTACTAATTCGGCTCATAAATTAACAGCGAATGATGCAAGTGCGCTGACCTTCCAAAGTGGTGGAATTTTTACTGCAGGCTCTGGATTTACATCCAATGCCTTCGGTGCAGGGACAGCGGGCTCGGTAATTTTTGCTAATGGTTCAAAATACTATGCTTATGCCGGTTCAAATCCTTTCGCAAATGCGTCATCAATAGTTGTGTGGCAAACAGGAAGTACCTATGTGCATAAAAACACTGGTTCACAACCTGCATTGTCTAATAGAACCTATGCGAATTTTGAACTGGATAACGCAACCGGGACAGCTTATACAAGCATAACTCCGCTTACAGTTGATAATCTTATTGTTAGCTCTGGAAGTTGGGGTCTGGGCATAAGTAATGCTTTTACTATAAATGGTAATATCAGTATAGCAAACGGAGCAACACTGAATCTTAATCCGGCAACTGCGGGTACAATTGCATTGAAAGGTGATATCAATGTCGTTTCCGGTGGGATTCTTAATGTTAATCCTTTAGCTACTTTTACCGAGATAATCACACTAAGTGGAACGGGTGCTCAGGCTATAAATAACGCCGGCACGTTTAGTAGTACTACAGATGCTTCATATATTGTCGCAAATTCAACAGGCGTTAACATTGCTTCTAATGTAAGCTTCCCAACTCTAACTATTAATTCGGGTGCTGTGCTTAATGTAAATGCAGGTAAGCAACTTACTGTAAGTTCAACTTTGAATAACAGTGGAACATTGAATATACTGTCAACAAGTGCCGATGGTACAGCTACATGTTTAACTCCAACAACTCTTGGAGGAACCGGCGGTACTTATAATGTTTCTCAATATCTGACAGGTGGGCGTAACTGGTATATTTCAAGTCCGATAAGCGATGCAACAACAGCAATATTTAATCCAGCCGGAGGTTCTAATCATCTTTATTGGTATGATGAAGCTCATGGAAGTACGAAACCATGGCCATATTCAACCCGTAACGATAGCACATTGGAAGTTATGCGAGGTTATGTAGCGAATATGGCTGTTGATGGAGCAGTAACATTTAATGGAACGCTGAATACAGGAGATAAGACAATTTTATTCAACCGTACTACCGGTCAGACAAAAGAAGGATTCAATCTGCTTGGAAATCCATATACATCCTACGTAAATATCAAAGACATTCAGACTTCTGATACAGTTCATATGGAAACTTCATACTGGTTGCGTACCAGAAATGCAGGTAATACAAATTATGTATTTGACACTTATAATCTTAAATCGGGAATAGGTATAACCAATAGCGGATTAAAACTGACCAAATATATTCCACCAATGCAAGCTTTTTGGGTTCGCGTAAAACAAGGATTCAATTCAGGTTCATTAACCTTACACAATTCTTTAAGAGCTCATCAGGATAGTGTAAGTAATGTCTTCAGGGCTCCTTCAAACATTGCTTTAACTCAGCAAATACTTCGTCTGCAGGTTTCAAACGGATTGAATACAGATGAAACAGTGCTTTATACAAACCCTAATGCATTGAACGGATTTGATGATTATGATTCTCAGAAGATGATGAATGAAATTACCACAACTCCTGACATTTATACGCTTGCCGGAAGTACAACAGTTGCTATTAACGGAATGAACAGCATTCCGTACGAATCAGAAATGCCTATTGGATTTACAGCCAACACCTCTGGAGGATATAGCCTGAAAGCATCTCAAATAAGTAATTTTACATCAGGGACACAGGTAATTTTAAAAGATTATCTGGATATAGCCAACCCGGTAATTACGGATCTGAGCGATGGCAAGAGCTATTTATTTACCTCAAGTGTAACCACGAATAACACCAGCCGCTTTAGCATAACATTCCACGCTCCTTCCATAGCAACAGGAATCAACCAAAGCTCAAAGGGCGAAGGTTGGATTTTAACACGTAACGGACAGATCATTGTTAACGGAACTGTAAACGGAGCAATACTTGAGGTATTTAATACGATAGGTCAGAAAGTTATTTCGAGAAATTTGACAGGAACAAATAACACGTTGAATAATAACTTATCGGCCGGAGCTTATCTGGTAAAACTGACGAATGGAGGTCAGAATTTTAGCAGAAAAATAATTATTAATTGATGTTTTTTTATAACTAAGAAAAGTGTTGTTTTGTTTGAAAATTCAGGTCTCATTACTTATTAAAGAGTAATGGGGCTTGAATATCAAAAAAAATCAATGGAGAATTAAACCACTATTCCTCACAATATGAATAAGAATATTAAAAGATACTCTACTCCTGAAATTAAGTGCATTAAACTTGATAATGAAATTGCACTTCAGTTAGAATCAGCTCCACCGGATGGACCGGGTGAAACTTATTTACAAACTCCGGTCTATTTCAATAATGATCCGTTTAAATCAAATATCACTTAATTTTCAAGTTTGTAAATTTGGACAATAAGGATGCTTGGATTCAAAAAATGATTCAAACATCCTTTTTTTGTTGACCATTTTAAGCCGTACAGAGTTAATTCAGTACTTCGGACAACTACTATTATTACATGGAAACTACTTTTATTTCATATTCAAAGCACGTATTTGGCTGACTAACTTACATTTAAATAATTTGGCATGTAACTCGAACTACTATCTTATAAAAATAAAAATCTAAAAGATTGAAAAGATATATATTTGCAATGCGAAAGTCAAATTTCAATTTCAACACTAATAATAAGATTCAATTTCTTTAAATAAAATAATACCAAACATTTAAAATTTACAAGTATGAAAAAGTATGCTATTCTATTATTTTCCGCATTATTTATGTTCTCATTAACAACGAATGCACAAGATCAAAATACAAGGAAAAAAAACAAAAAACTAGGAACTGAAGCTCGTGTAGAAAAAATGTCTACTGATTTAGGTTTGAGCGATACAGATAAAGCAAAAGTCAAAACATTACTTGAAAAACAAGCAGTAGAATTAAAATCGTTTTATGCTGAAAACAACAAGGAGGATACTGATTATAAAACAAAATTGAAAACTCTTAAAAAAGCGCAGAGCACCGAAATGAAAGCACTTGTTGGTGAAGGTAATGATTCAAAACAGCACAAGAAAAACAAAAACAAAAATCAGGATAATTAATTATCCAGTGTAATGTCAGATAAATCGCTGATACAATCTTAAAATATCAATTCAAAATGATACAATCAATAAAGAACAGTGTTAAGTTCTATTCAGCTGCAGGATTGGGATGTTTATCATCTTTTATCGGAGCAACTAAAGCAGAAGCCGAAAAAAATCAAAAAACAAATTTCATAATTATCTTAGCTGATGATTTAGGTTACGGCGACATTGGATGTTTTGGCAATACAAGTATTAAAACTCCAAATATAGATCGAATGGCATCGCAAGGGATGCTGATGACTGATTTTCACACTAATGGAGCGGTAAGTACTCCTACTCGGACTGCACTTTTAACAGGACGTTATCAACAAAGAGCCGGAATGGAAGGCGTGCTACTTACATGGGTTGAAAAACATGAATTAGCCGGACTTCAACCTGAAGAAGTCACTTTTGCTGATGTGTTAAAAAAGAATGGCTATAGAACTGCTATTTTCGGCAAATGGCATGTTGGCACTCTAAACAAATACAATCCGGTGAATCATGGTTTTGATGAATTTGTGGGTTTTAAATCTGGAAATGTTGATTACAAAAATTTTTATGATACTTCTGGTAGAAACGATTGGTGGTGTGGTGATTCATTAAAACATGAAGAAGGTTATTTAACCGAGTTGATTACTAAAAAGAGTCTTGATTTCATTGAGCAAAATAAACAAAAGCCATTTTGTTTATATGTGGCACATGGATGTCCTCATTATCCATACCAAGGACCTGATGATCCACCTTTTCGAAAATTAGGAGTACCCGGTATGCATCAATCACCCCGGGAAGATAAGCAAACAGCTTACAAAGAAATGATTGAATATATGGACAAAGGGGTGGGCCAAATTTTAGAGAAACTTAAGAAAGAAGGATTGGATAAAAATACTTTTGTGGTATTTATGTCTGATAATGGCCCGACAGGTCCTGGTTCATCCGGTGAGTTGAGGGGAAAGAAAGGAGATCTTTTTGAAGGTGGACATCGTGTTCCTGGTATATTTTGGATGCCTTCATTAATCAAGCCCGGACAGGTTTGTAATCAGCCTGCTATAGGAATGGATCTTTTCCCTACCATGTTGGCACTGGCACAAATAAAATATAAGAATAAAGTAAAACCCTTAGATGGAGTAGATTTAACACCTCTAATGAAGGGTAATATTGCTGCTAAACGTACAATTTTTTGGAGGAATGATAAGGGAAAGGCTGTTAGAGATGGCGATTTCAAATATCTAATTGCTCAAACAGGTAAAGGCAAAAATAAGAGTAAAGCCACCTATTTATTCGATTTAAAAAACGACTTCAAAGAACAAAATAATTTAATAGAAAAGTATCCGGAACTTGTAAAACAACTACTTGCAAAACTTAAGGATTGGGAGAAAAGTGTTGATTCTGAGGTGCCGGAGCAAATTCAGGGTGGCAATGGTAAAGAATAATCAGAAAACAACTAAATCCGGAAATTACCGTAATAAATTTACAAAATTTCAAAAAAAATAAATCAAATGAAATCAAAAAGTATTTTTACAGCAATAACACTTTTTGCAGGCAGTACACTCACAAATACTATGTCAGCCAAAGAAAAGGAAAATCAAAAACCAAATGTGATCTTTATATTAGCCGACGATATGGGTTATGAATGTCTCGGTGCATATAATGGTACTTATCAAACACCCAATCTTGATAATATGGCTCAAGTTGGGGTGAAGTTTAACTATGCTTATGCACAACCATTATCAACTCCATCGCGTGTAGAGGCGATGACAGGAAAATATAACCACAAAAACTATGTCGATTTTGGCTTTATGGATCAAAGACAAAAAACATTTGGAAATTTGGCACAAATGGCTGGATATAAAACTTGTATTGCCGGTAAATGGCAGTTAGGTGAGAATTCTAAACTTCCGGCTCATTTTGGTTTCGATAATTATTGCTTATGGCAGCTAAATTATAAACGATCTGCTGAAGGTGAACGATATGCAAATGCACTTTTAGAAGAAGATGGAAATGTTATTGAACGAGATCGTGATATGTATGGCCCAGATAAACAAGCTGATTTTATTGATAAATTTATTGATAATAATAAATCGAAACCTTTTTTTATTTATTATCCGATGGTTTTAGTTCATAATCCCTTTGTACCTACTCCACAAAGCTCTGTTTGGAATTTAAATCCAAATTTGCGAAGTGAAGATGACCCAAAATACTTCCCAGATATGATGATTTATTGCGACAAAATGGTTGGTCGGCTTATTGAAAAACTTAAAAAAGAAGGGTTATATGAAAACACACTGATAATCTTCACCGGCGACAATGGGACAAATAAACAAATCACAAGTACTCTAAAGGATGGGACAGTAATTCACGGTGGGAAAGGAATGAGCACCGATGCCGGTACCCATGTTGGACTTTTTACTACTTTCGGAAGTAAACAGACCAAGCATTTTGAATGTGACGACTTAGTTGACTTTACCGATATAATGCCCACTTTAGCAGATGCAATGGAAATTAAAGTCCCAAAAGAATGGGATACTGATGGGGTTAGTTTCTTTCCGCAAATAATTGGTAAAAAAGGAACACCAAGAAAATGGGTTTTTTGTCATTACGATTCTTTCTTTGCAGGGGTTGACAAACCAAGTAAAGAAGCTCGCAGATACATTCGGGACCATCAATATAAATTATACAGTACTGGTGCATTTTTCGATGTAAAAAACGATGTGTTAGAACAACATAATATACCTAAAGGAAAAGGAACAAAAGAAGCTGAAGCAAGTAGGTCTTTCCTTTCCAAAGAAATTTCGAAATTTCCTGCATGGAAACTAGGTGACAAAGGCAATCCGAAAGTTACGCTTCCCGGTCTTGAAGTGAAGCCTATTAAGTGGCGGAAATCCGAAGATTAGTATTAAAACTACCGGAGTAATGAGTTTTACAGGTAGCAAAACAAAAAAAATAACTTTATGAAGTCTGAAATAAAATTAGTTAATACCTTAATTGCATTAGGCATTTCAAGTCTTGGGATGGCTCAAAAAGAGAATCGTCCAAACATGATTGTGATTTTATGTGATGATATGGGATATTCCGATACGGGATGTTATGGCTCTGAAATACCTACACCCAATATTGATAAACTTGTAAAAGAAGGTATGCAATTTACTCAATTTTACGCTAATCCCAGAAGTTGTCCAACTCGTGCATCTTTGCTAACAGGCCAATATCCTACTAATGCTGGTGTTGGTCAGATGGATGCAGATTATGGAATTCCTGAATATCAGGGTTATTTGAGAAGGGATTGTATTACTATTGCAGAAGCCCTTAAAACAAATGGATATGCAACATATATGTCCGGTAAATGGCATTTGGGAAGTGGAGAAGGTCAATGGCCCATTGATAGGGGGTTCGATCATGTTTTTAGTTTTTTAGGAGGGGCAACAGATTATTATGAACCAAAAGGAATGGCTTTGGATAATAAAAGAATTGAGATTAAAGACCCGAAATTTTATATGACAGATGCTATTACTGAAAATGCGCTGAAATATATAAATTACAATCAAAAAGATACCAAGCCATTTTTTATGTATGTGGCATATACAGCACCACATTGGCCACTTCAAGCCCCACAAAGTGTTATTAATAAATATAAAGACTTTTATAAAAAAGGATGGGATAATATTAGATTAGATCGGTTTAACAAAATGAAGTCAAGCAAGATAATTAGTGATTCAACAAAGTTATCCCCACGTCATAAAGCAGTGCCTGCATGGAATACTTTATCTGACAAAGCAAAAGATGATTGGTCATTGAAAATGGCCATCTATGCTTCGATGATTGATATTCTGGATAAAGGAGTAGGAAGTATTGTTTCAGAGCTTAAAAAACAAAAAATCTATGATAATACTGTTATTATGTTTCTATCCGATAATGGTGCTTGTCCATTTCCGTTGAATACAAAAGCGGCTGTTCAGGGAGCAATGCCTGGTGGTAAGGGTTCGGCTATTTATTATGACTATAATTGGGCTAATGTAAGTAATACACCTTATTTGTTTTTCAAACGGTGGACACATGAAGGAGGAATTAATGTTCCATTTATAATACGTTATCCCAAAATAATTGCTCCCAATACAAGATGTGATATTCCGGTTCACGTTATAGATATACTTCCAACGTGTATGGATATTGCAAAAGCAAAATATCCTGACAATTACGGTGGCAATTTTATAAAGAAACCAGATGGATTAACTCTGTTGCCATTATTAATGGGACAAACAAAACCAATACATAATTTTATTTGCTGGGAGCATAATGGAAACAAAGCAATACGTAAAGGCGACTGGAAGTTGGTTTACAATAATGATCCAGATGCACGGAGCTGGGAACTTTATAATATTCTGCAAGACAGATCCGAATTCGTTGATCTTTCAGCTAAGAATCCCGAAAAAGTAAATGAATTGAAATTAGATTACCAAAAATGGATGAATGAGAATAAAGTTATTCAGTGGGATGAATTGACCAGATTAGCAAAACAGAAAAGAAACGGTTTACCCTTAAAAATAGCAGAATAGGCATTCATCTGAGTATATCAAAAATGAACAAATCCCTTTCATTTGCACCTCGTATTGATGTCTGAAAAACATTCAATTCTGAAATAAAGAATTCATAAATGAGGTAAGAAGATGTACAAAAATGAACCTCAAAAATACTAAGCTACTACTTTTATAAATCAAAAATATAATTTAATATATTGAATTACTGCTGTTTGTATTTTACAAAAACGCATTTTCACTACATTTTTATTGTAACGAAAATTCCTTATTACCATAGCTAATATCTTTGTAAAACAAAAGTAAAGACAGCACTCGTTATGCCAGTTGAACAATTCTGTTACCGGCAAATCCTAAAGAATAAATTACACTATCTTTAATAAGATATGAGAAATAAGATAATAACAAGTTTAGCCCTTTTAAGCAGTTCAATTCTTACTTGGGCTGCCGGCAAATCGAATCAACCAAATTTTGTGATTTTTATTGCTGATGATCTGGGGTGGGAAGATACTACACCTTATGGGAATAAGGTTGTGAAAACCCCTAATATAGAACGTTTAGCTGAGCTGGGAAGACGGTATGACAATGTTTTTCTTACTGCAAGCTCCTCTTCACCAAGCAGATGCAGTATCTTGACATCACTGTATCCGCATTCAACAGGAGCTCAGAACTTACAGATGCCACTTCCAAAGGATAAGGAACTGGTCGCAACACCTTTACGTGAAATAGGTTACTATACGATGGCAATTGGAAAATGGCATTTAGGTAATAATGTAAAAAACCAATTTGATTTGGTAGTTGATACCGGTGACAAAATGCGATGGACAAGAGGTGATGATTGGGTAAAAGCATTAAAAGATCGCCCAAAAAATAAACCTTTCTTTTTTTATGCTGCATCAAACGATCCACATCGCCCATACACTGATGATTTAGAGAAAGTTCATAATCCGGATTTAGCAATTGTACCTCCCTATTTACCAAATGTAAAGGATATGCGTGAGGATCTCACAGATTATTACAATGCAATATCACGGTTTGATAAGCATGTTGGAATGGCACTTGCAGAACTTGAAAAGGAAGGAGTTTTGGATAACACTGTAATTATAATTATGAGTGATAACGGAAAACCTTTTCCACAATGTAAGACCCGTACGAATGTTCAGGGAATGAAAACCCCATTTATTATCAGTTATCCAAAATTAATAAAACCTGGCACATCCTCAAATGCATTAATAAGTTCAATTGACTTGATGCCAACTATTCTGGATATGGTCGGAACAAAATATAAATCTAAAGTTCATGGGATTAGTTTTAAAAATATATTATCTGACCCAAATGCAAAGTTCCGGAATTATGCGTATGCTGAACACAACTGGCATGATTTTATGGGATTTGAGAGATCTGTATATACTGACAAGTATGCATTTACAATTAATTTCTTGCCCGAATTGCCCGGAACACCACCTTTGGATTGTTTAGAATCAAAAGGTTATCGAGCTATGCAAGCGCTTTATCGGGAAGGAGAATTACCTCCTGATCAATCAGATTGTTTTATTATGCCACGTCCAAGTGAGGAGTTATTTGATTATTCAATCGATATTAATTGTATGAAAAATCTTGCATTCGATTCCCAATACTCAAAAATAGTATCGAAACTAAAATCACTTGTGATTGAAAACATGAAAAATACAAATGATGGTTTTCACGGTAAAGAAAAATTAAAAAAAGATGGTTTTGATAGAAATACAGGAGAAAACGTAAAAAAAAGCAAATAAGAATGGTAACTTTTATCTAAATAATAAAGACTAATAATGAAAATGAAAAAATTAAAACTAATTGATTTAATGCGAATTAGATGGAATGTTATTCCATTATTACTACTATCTGGTTTTTTCTTTTTATCAACTAATCTGAAAGCACAAGATAATCTGAATAATACAGGGAAAACAGTAAGCGGTATTGTATATGATGAAAATGGCGAAACTTTGCCGGGAGTGAATGTAATACTAAAAGGGAGATCTGGCGGAACAATAACTGATTCAAATGGTAGTTTTAAACTAAAAGTGTCTAATGAGAAGTGTATTTTATCCTTTTCATTCATTGGTTATCAAAATCAGACTGTTACAGTCAAAGAATTTAACCAACCTGTAATAGTAAAATTACAAGAAGATGCCATAAAACTTGATGAAACTGTAGTAGTGGGCTATGCTACTCAAACAAAACGCAAAATTACATCAGCTATTACATCCATAAAAAGTTCAGATTTATCAGGGTACATTGGTTCTACCTTGGAACAAAGTATTGAAGGTCTTGCCCCTGGAGTAAGGATTTCTACAGCCGACGCAACACCGGGTGGAGAAATAGATGTTCAAATTCGTGGTATTGGTACTGTAACTTCTGGTACAAAACCGCTTTATATTGTTGATGGTATTCCGTTAGAAGGAGGACTAGGATCACTGAATGTAAACGATGTGGATAATATTCAGATTTTGAAAGATGCTGCTTCAACAGCTGTTTACGGTTCACGAGGTGCAAATGGCGTATTCCTCATTACAACTAAACGTGGAACTGAAAGCAAACCGGTTATTTCATTGAATGTCACGAATACATTATCGCAAGCTCAACGTAAGTATTCTGTTATGAATACTCCACAGTTGTTGGCATTTCTGAATGGCAATGGTGTTTCACCTACCTATTTGCAAACTACAAATTTAACTCAGGATTACTTTCCATTTAATTCAAATATAAACACGGATTGGCAAGATGCTATTTTTCAAAATGCCTACACACAGAAATACAACCTTTCAATTTCAGGCGGTACAAAAGATATTCATTATCGCATTTCAGGGGAAATGTTTGATCAACCCGGAGTTGTCATTTATACTGGCATGTCGCGATATACTTTTCGTTCCAATTTGGACATAAATCTGACAAAATGGATGAAAGTTGCAATTAATTTCTCTCCTTCTTTTTGGAAAAACCGAACTACAAAGGCTGGTGGTGAAGGATCAAATGGAGTTATTAGAAGTGCTATTGCAATGTATCCTTTTTTCCCTGTTTATTTGCCGAATGGAGATTTCTTCTCTACAGTAGATTATAATTTGAATCCATCTACCAACTCTGTTTCAGACCCTGTTACGGGTAAATTCGACCCTTCAGTTTTAAAAAGCACACCTCTTGCGAATAATATTGAAAATCCGGTTCATATAGCACGCGATTATTATAATACTTCCAATAAAAAAGGGATGAATGGAGGTGTGAATTTTGATATAACCTTGGCAAATGGTTTAATATTTAAACCTTCATTTTCATATAATGAATATGTTCAAAATGATCAAGAATGGTATCCGGCATCGTTAGGTTTTAATAACACTGATTCTTATGCATCGAGCAAAATTAAAAATCAACTAATGTGGATAAATGAAAACATTCTCACATACAAAAAAGATTTTGGAAATCACAGTTTAACTGCAGTAGCAGGTATTACATTTCAACAAACTACTACAGAGGTACTGAATGCTAAAGCATACAAATTTGCAACCGAAGCTTTACCCTCATTAAACGGTGGAATAATAAACGGTGGCGGTTATGACATAACAGATAATCGTATGTTATCGTATCTTGGAAGGGTTGAATACTCCTATAAAAATCGTTATTTATTTTCCGGTATATTTCGTGCCGATGGTTCCACTCGTTTTGGTGCTAATAATCGTTTCGGTTATTTCCCTTCTGCATCAGCAGGTTGGGTAGTTTCCGAAGAAGATTTTATGAAGAGTCAAGATTTTATTAGTGAATTAAAGTTACGTGCAAGTTGGGGGATTTCCGGAAATAATGATATTGGTGATTTTAACTACTTCACTAAATTAGGTCAGAATAATTACATAAATGCAAATGATATGGTTATGGGCTGGGCTCCCACAAATATTGCTAACCCTGATTTGAAATGGGAAAAAAATAATCAGTTAAACTTAGGTGTTGACATCGGTTTATTTGGGAATAAATTCTTTTTTCAAGCAGATTACTATAAAAAAATTACAACTGATATGTTACTGAATACTCAAGTTCCTAGCACTTTAGGAGTAACAAAAATGTTGCAAAATGTGGGGTCTGTTGAAAATGAAGGTATTGAATTTAATTTTGTATCACGCAATCTTACAAATGTTTTTAAGTGGACTACTTCATTTAATATCTCATTTAATAAGAATCTTGTTACGGCACTGAATCTTGATGTTAATGCCATATATGATGGTATCAATGAATCGAATATAACTAAAGTCGGTTATCCGGTAGGAATGTTCTATGGAAGGGTAACAAAAGGTATTTATCAATCTATGAATGAAATTAATGCACTAAAAAATGATCCGTATTCAGGTCTTGGATTTGATCCGAATATACGTCCTGGTGATATCAAATGGGTTGATTTGAATGGCGATGGAGTAATTGATGATAATGATAGGGCAATTATTGGAAATCCTAATCCGATATTTGTGGCTGGTCTGGTAAATACTTTTGAATATAAAAATTTAGTACTAAGAGTTCAATTAAGTGGTCAATATGGTAATCAGATTTACAATTATTCATTACACCAGTTCCTTAGAGGATTTGGCACTAACAAATCTACTTTATTGAATGATCACTGGATTTCTCCTGAACAACCTGGGAATGGAATGGCTGATCGTTGGGCATCATCAAGCGATGTAAAACCAGCTGCCGATAAAAATAAATTTTGTAACCGAGAGCTTGAAGATGGTTCCTATTTAACGATTCGGAATATCCAATTAGTTTATAATTTTGATAACAAATTGATTCAAAAGATTGGTTTGCAAGATTTAAAATTAAATTTTAATGTTGATAATGCATTTACCTTTACTAAATACACAGGATTAAATCCGGAATCCAATTCAATGACCTCTACTACAGCACCGGGTATTGATCAAATAGGGTATCCTATTTCTCGAAACTTTTCAATAGGTCTAAATATTATCTTCAAATAAAAACAACTACTATTATGAAATCAATTATAAAAATAATCTTTGTTTTTCTATTCTCTATTAGCTTAAGTGCCTGTCAGGATTTCTTAGACGTGAAACCTATTACAACATTAACTTCTGAGGCATTTTATAAAACTCCTAAAGATATTAAGGCAGCATTAATTAGCACCTATTCAAGTCTTACTGATAATGGTGTGTATGGTGAATCAATGTATTTGGTTGGTGAAGTTCGTTCGGATAATGCTTTCCCAAATCAAACCTCTTATTTTGCTAATTTATATCGTTTAGAAATTGATAATTTCAATATTACAGCCTCAAATCAAGGAATACAACAATTTTGGCAAGATCATTACAGAGGTATTATAAGATCAAATATTGTAATCAATTATGGCATACAAAAATTTGCATCTGATTCAACTGTTCAATCATATGTCAACGAAGCAAAAGTTCTTAGGGCATTGTATTATTTTAATTTAGTTAGAGTTTTCGGTCCAGTACCCATTGTTTTAGATGTTCCTACTCAGTATACTGATGCACGTGATCATGTTAGAGAGTCCACTTTGTTAGTTTACAAACAGATAATAACCGATCTAAACGAAGCTTTAAGTAGTGGAAAACTAAAAACAAAAGATAAAGTTGTTATAGGTAGGATCACCATTGATGCTGCTAAAGTGCTTTTGGCCAAGGTCTTTATTTCATTGCCTGATATAATTACTCAAAATGCTTATACTGGTCAAGATGCATGGAAAGACATTGCAACTAACCCTGAAATCACGTCATTATTTCCCACAGGTACTACAACTAAATGGGAAGCTGCACACAAGTATTTGAAAGAGATATATGATGCTGGTCTATATTCGCTTGTCCCTAATTTCTCTGATTTGTTTAAATCAACAAATAAACATAATGCAGAATCTATTTGGGAGGTAGAATACAAGGCAGGTCAAAGTCCTATAATGGGAAGTTCTTTTTATGACAGTTTTGCTCCAGCTCAATATTCTCCCAGAGGAATTCCAAATGCCAACGGTTATATTGCATCTGCATTAGCTAGCAAAGGAAAAGCTAACTGTTCTCCAACTGGGGATTTAATGAATTTTACTAAAAAATGGGATTCGATGTGGCCGGATTACACTTATCAAGTTAATACGTTTAATGGACAGGTTTACAGTGACCTTAGAGTGAGCAATGGTTCGAAAATTTTAAATATCAGTGCTTGGGAACCAGTGAATACAAATTTAGACTATATACAATCACCTGAATTTCCATACGATCCATATTCAGGTACTACTTGGAGACCTGCTGTTTTAGGAAATGCCGCAGATGGAGAATTTATGTGTGCTAAATATCTAAGTCCTGCTCCATATTCAAACAATGATTCAGAAGATAACTGGTATATTTTTCGTTATGCCGATGTTTTGTTAATGCTTGCCGAAACTGAAAATGAAATGAGTGGCACAAATCAAACTTTATTAGATAATTACATCAATAAAGTAAGAATACGTGCTGGTATTATCCCCTATCTTGTTGCAGGCAATTCAAGTGATGTATGGGTAATGGACACGCAGGACAAACTTCGTAAGGCCATACAAGACGAACGTAGACTCGAACTTGCTTTTGAAGGTCACAGATGGTTTGATTTAATACGCACAGGAACAGCAATGGAAGTCATGAATAAGCATTTTTCTGATCTTTACAATGCTTATACAACAAACCCCAGCACAACGTCTAATAACTATCTGATGAAAGACACCAAAGTAGTTGTTGATGAACGATGTATTTTGTTCCCAATTCCTTCGATGGAATTATTAGTAAATCCTAAACTTACTCAAAATGCAGGTGCACGTTAATTTTTACTACATAAATAACTTAAAATTTTAAATATAAATATTTATGAAAATTACAAATAGACTATTTAGTATACTATCTCTATTAACATTGCTGTGCATAAGCTCATGTAATCAGATTAGAGAGGATTATAAAATTGAAAGTAAGCAGACAAAAATGGAACAATCGGGAATTTATATAGATGGGTTTCTGCAAAAATCAATTTCTGTTTATCAAGGTAATGTAAATGAACCGGCTGACCGATTGGTTATTCCTGTTTCGTTTGGCTTTGGTCGAACATTAGAATTCCGCTTCTTGAATGACTCTCTATTGACAGGAATTAGAGTTAAAGACAGCACATACACCCTCCTGAATCAAGGTGACAAACAACAGTTATATTTCAGATTAACAGGCACGCCCATAAATGAAGGTCTTATTCCCATTTCGTTTAATATTTTCGAAAATGGTGTTCAGGTTTTCACAACGATGAAACAAGCCATTAATATTTGGAGTCAGAATGCTTCCAGACCGCCCAGAAATCAAATAGCAACAGCAGAAAGACCGGTTGTGTTTCTTAAGGCTGAATTCAATTGGATTAATCAAAAAACTACTGATTGGCTGAATATGGCTCCTTCACCTTCTACTACTTTCAAACTTAATGGTATTAGTTATGGACCAGTTTTAAATATCAGATACAATTCAATTTCTTTTTTGGATAAGTCTGTCATTCCTGAAATTACAACTGTAACTTTTAAAAATCACCTTGACACAACTCAAGTAATAACCCAGAAAATCCCAACTTTATTACTTCCTACAACTGAAAACTTAACTGCTCATCCCGAGTGGTTTACCTGCGAGGATGGTACTGTAAGTACAAGTTGGACTATTGGGAAAGATTATTTAATGATAGGCTCAAATTCTAAACCGGTGTCTATGACCTATTATGATCCGAATACACAATTAATTACTTCCGGTACTTCTCAAAGTGCACCTCTATCTTCTCTTTCATGGGGTTTAAACGCTTATAGTACAAGTAATCCCTATGGTTCATATATTACGAAATCAGGGAAATATAAAGTGTGGATAAAATTTAAAAATAACGATCCTGCTACTGATGTTATGCAATATTTCCCGAAAAACCCGGTAACTGGAGAATCGGGTTGGGTACCTGTAGAGTTTGAAGTGAAGGAAAATCCACTTTTACCTTTTGAAATTAAGAGTACTGACAATTCTGATTGGAGGCCAACTGCAGATAAACAAGTCAAAGCAGTAAGAGGTGAGTTATTGGTCAATGGGAAATCTTATTCCTTAACGTCTAATGTAGCAATAGGCGTTACACCGGTAGTCATACTTCGGGTGTATTTCATTTCTATGAAAGGATCGACTGTTGGAACTAATTTTAAATTAAATCAAAGTGCGGGCTTCAATGTTGGATTTAACTCGGCTGAAGTTATATCAGCTTGTGGCACAGGTTCTATTTTACAAGGTGGAATATCCAATCATGGCTATAGGGATTTTACACATACTTTTGCCAAAGATTCACTAAATCAATTATATGACATGACCTATACCGAATTCAATATGTCGAAGGTCAGTAAAATCACAAACCCTGCAGGTGATTATACCGTATGGTGCTATCTTTTAGGTTCGTCTGGCAATGTTCCACAACTACCATATAATGATTTAAAGTTTCCCGTGATTGTCAACGTTAAATAGCAGCAGTATTTCAAAAGTGTTAAGATCTGTACTTTAAAAACAATATAATAGAAGCTTACTAAAATTATTGACACACATAAACGAATATGAAACGAGAATTATTACAGGTTTAAACCAAAAATCTTGTTCATCTTAGAGTTCCATGCGACAATTATTTAAAAATGAAAAATGAATAAAAAAACAGTAATTGCTTTGGCAACAACTTTTTTTTCAACCTATATACCAGCTCAGGAAAAAAAGCCAAATGTTGTTATCTTTTATTTAGATGATATGGGTTATGGTGATTTAACTATGACTGGTGCACAAGGATACCAGACACCAAACATTGATAGGTTAGCTCATGATGGTATATTTATGTCTCAGTTTTATAGTCCTTCTGCAGTAAGCTCTGCTTCGCGGGCAGGGCTATTAACTGGCTGTTATCCTAACAGAATCGGGATTTTTGGAGCGCTATCCCCTAATAGCAAAGTAGGGTTAAATCCAAAGGAATTGAATATAGCATCTATGCTTAAATCTGTTGGGTACAAAACAGCTATGATTGGCAAGTGGCATTTGGGTGATGCACCACAATTCATGCCGATTAACCAGGGTTTTGATGAGTTTTTTGGACTTCCATACTCCAATGATATGTGGCCCTATGGATATTATGCAAAAAGGGGAATGAAGCCCGAAATCCGAAATCAAAAATCTCCAAAGTTGGCACTTTATGAAAACAATAAAGTGTTTAAATTTATTGAAAGTCAAGAAGACCAAGACCAACTTACCACCGAGTATACCAATAAAGCTGTCTCGTATATAAAGAAAAATAATAAAAACCCTTTTTTCCTTTATATTGCTCACTCTATGCCACACATGCCGCTGGGAGTATCAGATAAATTCAGGGGAAAAAGCGAACAGGGACCTTACGGTGATGTAATGATGGAAATTGATTGGAGTGTTGGAGAGGTTGTTAAAACCTTAAAAGAGATTGGTGCGGACAAAAACACGATTGTTATTTTCACTTCCGACAATGGTCCATGGATTACATTTGGCGATTATCAGGGTTCAGCAGGAGGTTTGAAAGAAGCAAAACACAGCTCATTTGAAGGAGGTCAACGAGTTCCTTGCATAATTAAATGGCCTGACATTATTCCTGAAGGCATTTTTTGCAATAGATTAGTTTGCGCAATTGATATTTTGCCCACTTTAGCCAATATCACAGGTGCTAAACTTTCTGACAATAAAATAGATGGGGTAAATATACTCCCTGTATTAAAAGGAGATTTTAAAACACAGCCCAGAAAATTACTTTATTATTATTATGGAAACAATATGCTGAGAGCTGTACGTAACGATAGGTTTAAGCTTGTGGCTCCGCATAGCTATGCTTCAAATGAAGGACAATTGCCCGGCAAAGATGGTATTCCTGGTAAAACTCCCCATCGGGAAACAGACTGGTCGCTCTATGATTTACGTCGTGATCCGGGTGAACGATACAATGTGATTGAAATGTACCCTGAGGTTGTAGAGACACTAAAACAAGCATTGGATTCAATGCGTGTTGATATTGGAGATAGCAATACCAATTCAGTTGGTGCAAACGTTAGGCAGGCAGGGAAAACTTCTGAATAGAATAAGCTTTGTACATATTTTTTATGAAACTATTTGAATATCAGTTAAAGTTTAACGGATATTCCACAACTTAGTTTTTGATAATTGGCATTTTTTGGTTTGCTAATTTAACATAAAATCGTTTTCACTATAAAAGTTTCTTAATTTATTTATAATATGAAAAACATTTATTTTTTTAGCTTCTGTATATTTTGTGTGTTGTTTATGCCTGATCTTAAGGCACAAACAGTAACTCTTTCACCACTCACAACAATTGTAACCGATACTACTTTATATGTTGATAATTTCGGTGCAATACCAAATGATGGTAATGACGATAAAGTGGCAATACAATCAGCTTTCAATGCAGCAAGGGCAATAACAAACAAAAAAGTAAAATTGCAATTCACAGCAAACGGAACGTACATTTTAAATGATGCTACCACATCTGGCTGGATAATCAAGTTGCAAAATTCCCAAAATTTATTAATTGAAGGAAATGGGGCTAAAATGGTAATTACAAACAGTGTAACTGCAGGTTTTTTGTCAATACGCAACAGTACTAATATCATTGTACAGAACTTTTACATTGATTACAATCCACTAAATTTCACTCAGGGAACAGTTACAAGAATAAACTCGTCAACTAGTTTCCGGGTTCAGATTGACGCTGGTTTCACACAACTCGACAGTCGTTTCTCCAGGAACGCCAACAGTAATAATGCACAGTTAAAAGTTAATGACTCTAACTTGAATCTAGTGTATGATACTAAGAATCAACTGTCGGTATCAAGTTATAGCTCGGCAGGATCGTCTCTCTGGGATGTTACTTTAAATAATTCTTATCCGGTAGCAGTTGGTCAGAAATATATACAATGGATTCGCTACAGCAACAGTGATACGGCTGGTTTGCAGACAGCTGAAGTATTCAGGTCACAGCTTAATACAAACATCAGTTATATTAACAACACAATTTATTCGGGCTTAGGTTTTAGTTATTCTGGTTTTGGGTGCAAAAATATGATGTATAAATCCAACAAAACAATTCCTTTTCCAGGTAGGTTTTTTTCTACTTCGGCTGATGGAATCCATTTGAAACAATGCTTCGATGTATTAATTGATAGCAACGAATTCAATTCTCAAGGAGATGATTGTATTGCTTTGCTTCCACCAAGTGCCAATGGAACGAATCAAGCTTATCCGCAATTTGACAATCTCGGCAGAAATTTTGAGATCAAGAATAATATATTTAAAAATATCAGACGTTATGGAAATATAATTTTGTTTTGTTATGGTGTTATTGAAAACAACACCTACGATGCTGTTAATTGCATTGCAGCGAATCTGAATGGTGATACTCTTTTATTACAAAACAATACATTTAAAAATGGTTTTAGAAATCAAATTCAGAATGTAGCTGATACTTTATTTGGTAGTTATATTGGGCAATCAAATCCCAAAAATATTAAAAAGATCACTATCCAGTTTAATACTTTTCAGGATTGGCATCATGCAAATCCAATTATCATTGAAAATGGAACAAATTTCACTATAAATGATAACTTGTTTTGTGGCCCCGAATTAAGCCCGATAGCATTAAAACCCGCATGTATATGGGTAGAGAATGTATCTGGTCTTTCAATAAAAAGGAATCAGTTTGATACAAATGGTTGGTCAAATGCGGTAGATGCAATCTATTCAAATTTAAACACCAGCACAAATATCACTCAAAATACATTGATGACATGTAGTACGGCAACTAAAAATGTAAATTTAATTTCGGTAGATATTATTGTTTATCCTAATCCTTCGAGAGGTTTTGTGACTGTTGAATCTCCATTTGATAAATCTACCTTATCAATTTACAATGAATTGGGGCAAAATATTATGTGTATGAATACGTGTGATAAAAAAACGATTGTCAATTTAAACAAATTCCAAAATGGTATCTATTTTATTGAAGTCAAGGATGATAAAAAAACGTTTAGAACTAGAATAATTAAAAATTGACTATTAAATGATGGTGGAAGAGGTTTTATTGAAAAACAATAGTACACTATTCATTTCGAAATACCTATGATTGAATGTTTGCTGAAAGGAATGTTAAGTTGCCTTGAATTCTAGCGTAAAATCGAGTCTTTTTAAACAGCACAATATTCTATATTCCATCCAAACTCAATGTTGGTTTTATGGTGGTGAAAGGTAAGCCATTTCAACATTCTAAATTACAGCAGTTTTCGAAGTAAATTGCTCAACGGGTTAAATTTTATTTGATTTATTCAATGAAAAATACACAGTTAATGCTGATGATTCTATTATTATTAGCAGGAATGATTTTTACTCCATCTAATGCACAAAATCAACTCTCTCCTGGTAAATGTCTATCCTTTGAAATTTCAGGCGCACAGGCTGTTTTCCATTGCGAGAACAAAATAAATGTTCTGCTCAAATTGTGCAGCCAGGGTATTGTGAAACTTTGGTATGAACAAGGCGATTTTCAACGTAATAATCCCTCGTTTGCAGTTGTGAATGAAGATATTGATAACAAAAGCGTTTTGTCTGTTTCAGAACAAACCGGCAGCTATGAAATTTACACAAGTGAATTGATTATACGTGTAAATAAAAATCCGTTTCAAATCCGTTTTTTTGATAAGTATCAAAAGCTTTTACTCGAAGATTTTAACGAAAAAGGGTATGTCAAGGATTCCTCGCAACAAGCAACTTACAAAACATTGCGACCAAATGAACATTTTTTCGGCCTGGGAGAAAAAGGAGGTAGTTTGGATCGTCGGGGTAAAAGGTTCAAAATGTGGAACAGTGATAAACCTTGTTATGCAACCGATGAAGATCCCTTATATAAAAGCATTCCGTTTTTCATGAGCAACTACGGTTATGGTATTTTCTTTGACAATACATATAAAACAGTATTTGATTTTGGGAACACTTCCAACGAGTATTATTCTTTTTCTGCCCCGGGAGGTGAAATGGTTTTTTATTTTATCTTTGGACCGTCGTACAAACAAATTATTGAGCGATATACACAATTAACAGGAAAGCCCATCATGCCTCCCGAATGGGCTTTAGGGTTTTCTCAATGTCGTGGAACTTACACAAATGAAAAACTAACCCGTAATATTGCCTCTGAGTTTCGTAAACGTCAGATTCCTTGCGATATTATTTATCAGGACATTGGATGGACTGAACATTTACAGGATTTTGAGTGGAGTAAAAATAAATATGAAAATCCTCGAAAAATGGTGGACGAATTGATTGACAAAGGTTTCAAAATGATTGTTTCACAAGATCCAGTTATTTCTCAAAGAAACAGGAAACAATGGTCTGAAGCGGATTCGTTAGGCTTCTTTGTCAAAGATATACGTAACGGTAAAAGTTACGATATGCCATGGCCTTGGGGAGGGAATTGTGGTGTAGTGGATTTCACAAACCCAAAAGTTGCCGATTGGTGGGGTTGCAATCAACAAAAAGTACTGAATGATGGTGTACGTGGTTTCTGGTCTGATATGGGTGAGCCGGCATGGAGCAACGAAGAAGATGTAGATAGGCTAAAAATGAAACATCACGCTGGAATGCACGAAGAAATACACAATGTATACGGATTTACATGGGATAAAGTGATTAAAGAACAATTTGAAAAAAGAAATCCGGATAAAAGAATTTTCCAAATGACACGTTCTGCTTATGCTGGTATGCAACGCTATACATTCGCATGGTCTGGCGATTCGGGCAATGGAAACGATGTTTCGAATGGTTGGAATTTATTAGCCGCACAAGTGTCTTTGGCTCAATCGGCAGGCATGGGTCTAATACCATTCTGGACAACCGACATTTCAGGTTATTGTGGTGATATTAAAGATCGTGAGACAATGGCTGAATTATATATTCGCTGGATGCAATTCGGCGTTTTCAATCCATTGAGCAGGGCTCACCACGAGGGAAATAATGCTGCAGAACCTTGGACTTTTGGCTTAGACGCAGAACAAATATGTCGCGAGGCTATTAGCTTAAAATATAAACTTCATTCATACTTCTACACGTATGCTCGTGAAGCTTTTGATACCGGTTTACCTTTAATTCGTGCCATGTTGCTCGAATATCCCGATGACCCTGAAATATTTAAACTCAATGACCAATTTTTACTTGGAAAAGAGCTACTTGTTGCACCTGTAGTACAAAAATCTGCCACTACAAGGCAAATTTATTTACCTACTGGCCAATGGATTGATTACAACGATGGTAAATCAGTATATAAAGGAAATCAATGGATAAATTATCCTGTAACACTAAATACAATTCCCATTTTTGTAAAATGTGGTTCAATAATCCCCGAAATGCCGGTGCAACAATACATTGGCGAGAAAAAAAATGCTCCTGTCTGGTTCAACATTTTCCCAGCTTCGGAAGGGCTTACAGCCACATTTACTTGTTACGAAGATGATGGAGAAACAAATGCGTACAAGAATGATGTGTATGCTAAAACAACTGTGAAATGTACTACATTAAGAGATGGATATAAAATTAATCTCGAAACGAAAAACGAAAACGGTTGGGAAAAGAGGGAGAATAAAAATCAGGGCATTAAAATAAAATTAGACAAACCTCCAATAAATATAACGCTTAACGGAACACAAGTTAAAATTACAAATATCAACAAATTGGATAAAAGCTGGTATGAAAATTCAACAGAAGCTGTATGGTCGTGGGATAAAAAAAACAATACATGTTGGTTGAAATTTAACGATAGCGATTTAAAATTAGAAATAAGTATTAAAAAATAATTTTATGAAAAAAAAGCATTATTTTATTGGTGTAATTGTTATATTCATCTTTTCGTCTTTCACCAACAAGAAAGATACTATATATCAATCAGAAGCGTTTAGCATTTACTCTGACCATGTGGTTCAGAATAAATTCGAGGCGAAAGCAACGTCTCCAACATCAATGATTTCAAACTATCGAAGTCCGGAAATTGATAAATATAATCCCACAATAAAGTTTAAGTTCAGCATTAACTCCCGGGATAATGAAATGCCTTCGGGTAAAAATCATCGTGTTACATTAACTCCGGTAAATGGAAAATGTATTTCAACGGTTATATTTGGTGAGCAACTGAATGAAACTAAAGCGATACCCACCGGAGAAAATCTCGCAAAGAATACGGTATGGACTATTAGATTAGATATGCGAAGAGTGTTAAGTGCATTTGAAAAATATAGTTTTTATACATTATATAATGGTGATAAACTGACAAAAAACGATTTTAAAGGAGTTTATGTGGCTGGAAATGCTGCACCACTATCTTGGGATTTCAGTAATCTCTACAACAAACCGGAGTTGGAACTCACAGATACTGATGGTGATGGTATTTACGAAACCACCCTGATAATGAATAAAAATGAAGACTTAAAACAAACCGAAGATCAATGGAAACTCACGAAAGATATTTCAGCATTTCCACAATACAAATCTGATTTTCTTATATCTGATGCAATTTATAATTTGGCAACAGAGGAAATGATAAAGGCGGTAGAGCCGGACAGTACATTCCGCACTGGAAAGGAATGGGCTGGAGTGTGGACACGCGATATCAGTTACAGCATTATTCTCTCCATGGCTTATTTACAACCTAATGTAGCTAAATATAGCCTGATGCGTAAAGTCATAAATGGTCGTATTATTCAAGATACTGGTACTGGAGGTGCATATCCTGTCTCAACCGATCGGATGATTTGGTCGGTAGCAGCTTGGGAATTATATAAATCTACTGGCGATAAGGATTGGTTGCGGCAGGCTTTCAGCATTATCAAAAAGTCAATCGAAGATGATTTAAAAAATGCTTACGATACACAAACGGGGCTGGTAAAAGGTGAATCGTCTTTCCTCGACTGGCGCGAACAAACCTACCCGCGATGGATGCAGCCTGCCAACATATATGAATCAGAGAATCTGGGGACGAACGCCATACATTATCAGGCAAATATAATTCTGGCTCAAATGGCAACCTTGCTCAACGAGACACAAACTGCAAAAAAACATTTACTTATAGCAGAATCTATAAAAACAGGTATCAACAAATATCTGTGGATGACCGATAAGGGCTATTACGGACAATATTTATACGGACAAAATTTCAAGATTCTTTCTCCACGTGCCGAAGCATTGGGTGAGGCACTCTGCGTTTTGTTTGGCATTTCCGATAAGAATAAAGAACAGTCTATAATTTCAAATGTTCCGGTTATGGATTATGGCATTTCCTGTATTTATCCTCAGATTCCAAATATTCCTCCTTATCACAACAATGCTGTTTGGCCATTTGTACAAACCTATTGGGCATTAGCATCGGCAAAAGCCGGAAACGAAAAATCAGTATTGGAATGTATAGCAGCAGTGTATCGTCCTGTTGCAATGTTCCTCACTAATAAGGAAAATATGGTAGCTGATAACGGCGATTTTGCAGGTACTCAAATTAATT
>Ga0114951_10001217_pt1 | contig 32741 bp, 14 predicted proteins | sample AM7aDNAmetaG_FD_88677 | JGI IMG/M metagenome (GOLD analysis project Ga0114951, IMG submission 88677) | Freshwater microbial communities from Finland to study Microbial Dark Matter (Phase II) - AM7a DNA metaG | ecosystem: Environmental > Aquatic > Freshwater > Lake | place: Finland: Lake Alinen... | reverse complement strand
TCACCATAGCAATAGGCGAGGTAGAGGCGATTACCGTCAGTCGCCAGGACGCAGCGCTCGGGGTCAACCCACTCGGCCCACGCCGGATCGCCGAAGCGGGGCGTAAGTGCCGGCCACGGCAAGGCGGTGAAGAAATCTCGCAGCACGGTCATTTGTGCTGCGCCGTGCAGGACCATGCCCTCGTGCCAGGAGCCGATGGCGTGGTTGTACTCTTTCCAATTCGGATCGGCGGCGTCCCATTTCAACGCCCAGATGCCGGCGCCGCCATAGGTGTAGCCGGGACTGCCGCAGAGCATGGCCTTCCAGGCCGATTGCCGCGCCTCGTCCGTGCTGTTCACGCCGCCGCAATCCACCCGTTCATACATCGCTTCGGTCTCCAGCACCGGCCGTGGCGGTCTGAAATCGTAGTATCCACGGTAGCGGGCCTGCGGGGTGAGTCCGCTGTTACGATGCCCACCCTGGAGCGCAAACCAGTCGTGCCACGGCTCCTGACCCAGCGGGTCGGTGTCCACATCGAGCACCCACTGATGGGCCGAGTGCGGATGAGCGTACCCGTCGCAGCGGGCGATCTCCCGGGCGACGGCGCGCCAGACGCCGAGGCGGTTGGCTTCCTTGCCGCCCAGTTCAGCCGGCGCGTTCATTTCCTGGCAGGTGATCCAGACGACCGGATGCGCGCCGTAACGGGCGACCAGGTACCGCGCCCAGCGGCAAAGATCGGCTTCAGGGATGGTCGTCGAGTTGTTGAAATGGCCGCAGCCCAGCGCGATGACGAATCCCTGCTCAGCCAGATGGTCCATCTGCGCGTCGAAGACGGTGCGAAACCGTTCGGGGTCGATCTGCGAATACCGCGTCGTCCACCAGTGGTCAGCCGTCGCGGACGGATACGTTTGATAAACGGTGAACCCGCGCGCCTGGCGGTCTGCCACGAGATGCTGGAACTGGCCACCGTGCGGACAGGGCGCGCCGTGGTGTTCCGGATGGTTGCAGGCATCGAGCCGCTCGGTGTCGGGCATCTGCCAATGCGTGTCGCCCAGCCAGAAGAACGGCGTGCCGTCGGCATGGCAGAAGTGGCGGCGGTTGTCGCTGACCCGCAGGAACCCGTGGCGATAGACCGGGTTGTCGCTTGCGGACGGCACACACCGCAGTTCGCCGCTCTGGCCGTGCAAGCCGGCATTGCCGGTGTCGGAACAGACACTTTGCCAGTGCCAGTTGCCGGTGTCGGTTGGTGCGAAGCGCACCCTCCAAAGATTGCTACCGTCCCAGAACGCTGGGCGCTTGATCGTCTCGCCGCTGGGCCCGGTGAAGGTGACCGACACGTCGACATCGCCATGAGGATTGGCGTAGCTCTTGGCGCTGGTCAGTGCAATTTCAGCAATCCGCCAGAGCGCCACCGGTGACTCGGCTCTGTTGCATTTCGTGGTTACTGCTTTCATTCCTTCACTTCCGGCAGCGATTCAAACTCGGCCAGGTAGGTTGTCATTTCGGATTTCATAACGGTCAGTACTTCCGGAGCAGTTCCAGTAACTGGCGATCGAGACGGTGCCCGTGCCAGTCCTCGTAGGCGATGTCGGCGCGGCCGCTGTCGAGCACGCCGAAGACACCGCGGAAATGCCAAAGCGCCCAGCCGATACCGGCTTTCTGCAGGATCTGCAGCACGTCTTCGAACCACCGCAGGTAGACGTCGTGGGGAGTTTTGTTGTAGGCCCCGCCCTCGCCGCAGAGCACACCAACACCCTGAGCCACGAGATCCGCCCAAGGCTTGTAGAGCGCCTCGAGATCGCGCCGCGTCCACATCTGCCCATTGTGCCAGCCGCCGGGCCAGGCCGGCGGCGGTACCTCCGCCCAGTTGAGCCACGTTGCCCACTCCGCCTGGTAGTGGCTGACACCAAAAGGATAATATGCCCGGCAGCTCTGACCGATCCCGAGATCCGCCAATTCCGGGCACGGATCGTTGGCGCACTGGAGCCCGTCGGCGATGATCAGCCGCTCGGCATCGATCGCACGGATGACGGCCACCGCACGGCGGATAACACGCTCATGGTCAGCCCGGGTCATCTTCGCCTCATCGGGCCAATGCGGTTCGTTGACGAGATTAAAGCTGAGCTGTCCGGAATCGATACCTTGGTAGCGCCGGGCAAAGGTCTCCCAATGGAAACAAAAAGCATCTTCCGCTTCCTTATCTTTCCAGAGGTTGAATGGCTCGACCGGTTGCGGGGCGACGCAGTATCCCGGCGCGCGGTGGAAGTTGAGACACACATGGATCCCGTGTTTCCGACCGAGTTCAACCGCCCGGTCTACCCGCGCCAGCCCCGACTCCTTCAGCCGATTCCAGTGTCCGTCGATCCAGTGCAGGTAGCACAGCGGGATGCGGACATAGTTGAAGCCCCAATCGGCTATCCAGCGAAAGTCGTCCTCGCGGAACGAGCGATCTCCACCGGGGTGCTCCATTTCCACGAGATTGAACCCCCGCCAGCGCGGGAGCGGGTTCGGCACAGAGTGCGTCATGATTATTTTCCTTCCCCTGCAAAGACTTGTTTCACCGCTTCGAGATAGCCGTAGCCGTAGAGGTCGTCGGGCTGGAGATAGCTGGCCTCGGTCCACTCGTTCCAACTGTTGATGGTGACCAGGGGCGACTGCTTCGGATGACTGTCCACATAGGCCTTGGCCGCCTCGAGGGCCTTGCGCACATTCGCTGGCGTGTTGTTCTTCACCACCCCGGGCTTGAACGACTGGTGGCGCGGGTTGTTGTCCCACCCCAATGAGACGTGCGGGAAATACGGGATGTCGTATTTCTCATCCATCAACGCCCACTCCTTCACCATGTCCGGAATGATCTCGGCGTAATCCCGGTCGATGTGCGTGAAGTGGACCATCTGGTAATGCGTCTGGCTTGCGAAACCGATCCGCTTGGCGGTTTCGTTGGGCGTGGTGGCGGCCTCCGCGTCCACGCCACTCAGGTTGAGCGCATTGACACCCCAGCTCGCGAGCTGGAAGTGGATGCCTTTCAGGCCGGCTCGGATTGCCTGTTCTTGCCACCAGGCGAATGCATCGGCAGTTTGCGCCACGCCGCCCAGACCGCTGACCAGCTTGTTGAGGTCATAGATCAGGAAGACCGGTTTTCCATCGATGGTGTAGTAGGAGGGATGCATGAAATACTTCTCAATCAGCCGCCGGGCAATGATCTCGAACTCAGGCCGCTCCACCGCTGCCCGCCAGATGATGTTCCCCTCGATATCCGAGATGCGTTTATCCCAGAGGTTGACGACATCGTGGTTGGCCCACATCAGGTAGAACTTCACCCGGTCGTTGTTGCGGGCCTTGAGGTAGCCGTTGTTGAGACACTGCTCGAGGAACGGTCGACCGTCGTACCAGTACCAGTCGTAGATAAAGACGTTGACCCCGTGGTCCACCGCGGCATCGATCTGCATCTCCATCACGTAGGGATCGGCCTCGTTGCAGTAGCCCCAGAGCGGACGGCGCGGCCAATTGTGGCCGGGATACTTGGCGGTGGCCTTGCGGACGGTCTCCCATTCGCCGTTGCCCTCCGGCCAGAACATCCGGGTGCGCGGCTCATCCCCGGTGTAGGATGGCCAAATGTAGGCGGCGATGTCGTAAGGTTGTTTGCATTCTTTCATAATCGTTTCTCCTTTAGATTTCTTCCTTGAATTCATCACTCCTTCACCTCGGGCAGCGACTCGAACTCTACTAGCGGTACCGAATAGACGTTGCCATAGCCGGAGCGATCCGAGGTGAAGATCACATATTTACCATCGGGCGAGATGCGCGGGTGCGGATGGGTCTGCTGGATTCGCATGGCCGAGTCGTGCGGCAGAGGATGCGCGGTTTGGAATACGTCTCGCCTTCCCGCTTCCAAAGGCGGATCACCCCGCCGCCGTCGCCCACAATGAGGCTGGCGTCGTGTGAGAAGATGTGACCGGTTTCTCCAGGGAACCCGACTTCGTATTGCCCCGTGCCGTCGAAGCAGATGCGCCCAAGGACGCTCCCCCGTGAGGTATGGCCATGATAGCCGATGTGGATTCCGTCGCGGTGCCAGTATTCGTGGCCGACGTGTTCCCCGGCTGCGGTCGGGCGGATCTTCCACGCCCGGCCAGTGGCCGCGTCTAGCCCCCAGATGCGATTACCCACCTTGTCCCACGGGCCCTCATGGCAGAAGGTTAACATCGTCGGCTGCGTGGGCGAGGTGTTGACGTGGCCGACCCAGTATTGCTCCTCGAACACGATGTCGCTGCCGCCGCCGTCCGTGGCCACCCGCAAGACCCGACTCCGCGGCTTGGCCGCCCAGGTCTCGGCAAACCCGACATACCCGCGCAGGAAATCGGTCTTGATCTTGTCGGAGAGATCCTCCGAGACGCTGGCGAAGACGTTCTTCCCGTCGGCGGAACAGTTGATCATCGAGCAGCACCAGCCCGGCTCCAGCTCAAACAACTGCCGCGTCTGGCGCGAGCTGATGTCGAGCGCCAGCAGTTTCAAGTCATGCCAGAAGTAAACCTCGTCGCACACCGGATTGAGGCAGGCGCGCAGGAACTCCACTTCCCGCGGCAGCGGCACTGGTTCAAGATCTGTCAGTTGATCGATTTCCCCGGTCGTAAGGTCCACGCCAAACAGGTTCGTCCGGTTGTTCCGGTCGGAACCGAACAGCAGCTTGCGACCGCCCGCATACCAACCGGCATTGGTGAAGTAGAAGTGGTGACTGTGCCCCTTGTAGTTGGTCAATTGCGCGACCAGCACACCTGAAGCCGAGTCTTTGTAAGTTGTGATTTCTGATTTCATTCAAGCATCAATCCTTCCGTCCGTGCTGACGATTTCACTGCGGGATTGGCTGTGGGATTGTAGTGGGATTTCATCACGCCCTAATGCTGCGGCGGTGAGGGTGAGCAGGGTGCCGAGGCACAGCATCGTGGTGAGGCGCGAATACGAACGTCGAACATCCAACATCGAACATCCAACATCGAACGCCGGATGCAACTTAAGTGAATATTTTGCAGACATTATTTCGCCTCCAATTCGACAACGATGATGGACCAATACTTGAGTTCGGGGACCGCGACCTGCCAGAAATAGGGATCTGACTTGTCGAGCTTCAGTTCGGTCCTGCTACCGTCATCAGCCGAGAGCAACAGTGTCCGGCTCGCGTCCCACTTGCCTTCCATCGCCTCCGGCACGATCCGCACGGCAATATTGGTTTGCGGTTTCGGTTCCAGTTGGATCGGCGGCAGGCGGTCGAGTTCGGAATAGTCCGGGGGCGTCTTCTTCTTATCGGCTTCGCCCTTGATCTTCCAGCGTTTCTGCTGGCGGTCATTGCCCTCCTTCTCCAGACTCGCGGTCTCCGTGGCGGTGTCCTGCGGCGGCGGATTGATCAGGTGAATGATCAGCCGCTTGTGCCGGTCGTCAAGGACCTGCTCACGCACATGATTCTCCCACATGATGCCGGGCCGGACGACCACCAGGCCCAGCGGGTTCCAGACGTTGCGGAGATTCGCCCCCCAAAGCAGCTCGCCGTTACGCGTCGCAAAGCGACCGAGGGATTGCGGAATGTACTGGTTGTTGGGATGCGCGCCGGCCGCGAGGGTGAAGATGGTCTGATACCAGCCCACCTGTCCCCCGCCGAGCATCGGGAAGAGTTCGCCGCCCAGGCGCCGCACCTGTTCCGTCTGGCGCACCATCAGGAGCGAGAAATCCGCCCACTTGCGGTACGGATGATTGCCGCCGGCATTCTGCTTGGCGTATTCGTCCATGATGTGGCCGCCGCCCCGGCAGAGTTCGACGGCCTCGCGCAGGTTCGACTGAAGCCGCTGGTCGAGGGTGCAATTGGCGAAGTTATAACCGAAGACGTAACTCGGAAAGACCTTGAGCGTCTGGTCCTTGAGCGCCTTCTGATTGGCTGCCGTCTGCCGGTCGGCATCATCGGGCGAGAACTCCACGATTTTATCACCCACACGATTCTTACCGGTGCGCGCCTGGAAATGGCCGTCAAAGCGTACGCCCGCCCAACCGAACTGCCTGGAGGATTCGATGATCTGGTCGATCCCGTGCTGGACGACAGCCGGATCGTTCATGTTGTAGTTGGCCCAGGCCGTGGATTGCCACGGCTTCTCGGGCACGACATCCCATTTGGCCAGTTCCTCGGTGTCGGGAATGAAGGACATGACCCCGCCAAAACCCCAGACCATTTCCGGGTTGGCGCGGATGAAGTCGCGCGCCGCACTGCCGCTGCCAATGCTCTTACCATAGGTGGTGGGCAGCACGCCAATCTTGCGGCCGTAGTCGCACATGTGCTTGAGCCGCTCCAGATTCTCGTGGTAGCGCGCCTGGCCGGAATACCATTCGGGCGACTCCACGGTCATCTTGGCAAAGTCGTCCGGCGCCCAGAAGAATTTCTCGAACGTGTTCACATAGTTGTCGCGGAAAGCGTCGACGCTGCGCTCGATGCCGGCCAGGTCCTTCACGTGCTCGGCGGTCCACGCCACCGGATGCCCGCCGGCGATGCCGACACGCCAGACATTGTCCGCGCTGCTGAAACAATCGCCACCCGTGGCAGTCACCTTGCCGTCGGCCACCAGTTCGACGGCGAGGGCTTGTCCGAAACGCGCCACTTCCTTGGCGGGCCAGAGGAAGCTCACCATCTGCGAACTGTTGGAGACAACGGTGACGTCTTTCGTTTGCAGCGCCGTCTTCCGGTCCAACCCCTGTTCCAGCCAAGCCCGCACCTGCACCACTCGGGTCTGCTTGGTCGGGTTGGACAACGTCACGACGCCGGTCACGTCCTCGCCCGTGAAGTAGAAGAGTTTGTCCGGCCGTGCCTCGGCCAGCATGACTCCCGTCTCCGGCTCGTAATTGTAGCCGGTGACGTTGCTCACGCGCGGGTTCTTCTTGATCGTCTTCGGATCAATCGCGTTCTGGGCGTGCGCGTGAAGTATCAACGCTCCCGTGATCAGGACAGACCCCAGTAACCGGGGCAATCGTGGTTTTGGCATCATCTATCAGTTCCGTGTTGTTAATGAAAAAATGCGACTACCCGCCTCGCGTGGTGCCGACACCGAATCAAGCCGCGCCGCCTGCATCAGGAACACCAGCGCCCAGTCCTGATCGTTGGCCAGCGGGTCCCAGCGGCGCATGGGGTTCCCGTTCACCGCGTCCGGGTAGATATAGATGGCACGGGCGGAGCCGTCGGCGCGGAAGGCGCTGAGATTGTTCATCAGGATCTCGCGGCCGCGGCGGCGGTAGCTCTCGTCGCCGGTGGCCTGCCAGTAGCGCAGAAAGACCCAGCCGGTCAGGGCGCTCCAGTAATGTGGGAAGGTGTCGCCCCACATCTCGCGGCCGCCGAACCAATAGCCGTCCCAGTGGCGGATGGCGATCTCGTGGAGATGATGATCGGGCTGGCGGCCGCCGAAGGCCTCCAGGGCGGCCAGCAGCGGCTGCACCTGTTCCAGGTAGCGAGGCTGGCCGGAGATGTGGTAGCAGTCGAGGACAATGGCCACCGCAGGCCCGATGATGGTCTGCTCGTAGTTGACCTCATGGGGCGGAATATTCAAACCGGTGGCGAGGAAGTGGTTGCCGTGCGCCAGGAAGCACTCTCGCAACTGGGCTGCTTCGCGCGTCAGACCAGCCTTTTCGCAGGCGGCCAGGGTGTCAACCATGGGGATGTTGATGGCGTAAAATTTCTCTCCACCATGGGCGTAATAGGTTCTGAGCGTCTGGCAGCAGTCCAGGAGGAAACGCCTCTCTTCAAGCGCGCGGTACATTTCCAGATGCAACTGGGCCACCCAGGGGTAATTGTAAAAGCGCTCCGTGGAATCACGGACGCCGGCCAGGACCGTGCCGTCAGGCCGCTGAAGCCTGCTCCGCACGAACCGTTGATAAAGCCGGGCTGCCTTCTCCGTCTTCAGGTCAGGCCAGCACTGCAGTGACTGGGCCAGCAGCACCCCCATGCCGATGCGTTCGGCACCCTCGCTCTGCCCGGCCGCATCGGGCTTGAGCACGGGCACGCCGAGTTCGTTGTCGTAGGTAATGAAGGCACCGTAGAGGGGGTGGCGGCGGTCGCGCACCTGCTGCCGGTCGCGGATGAATGCGGTCCGGCGCCGTACCAGCGTGTCCAGATCGTCGACGGAATTCAGGCACAGCCACGTTTCGCGCCCTTCACCGTAGTGGATCTTTAACGTCTGCTCGCCCGGGGTGGTGGCGAGCGGCTCGACCTTGGCGTTCGCATCGCTCACCGTGACCGCAGGCGGCTGGCCGGTGACGTAGGTGTAGCGCTCCGCCTTCACCTCAATGAAGCCGGGAATGGCACGGGCCTGCGCGAAGAAATCGTCCCACCCCTGATGCCAGAAGCAGGTCCAGACAATGCGGTGGGTCTGCCCGGGCTGAAGGGTCACTCCATTCGAGTTGAATACGATGTTACCGCGCAGATTTGAGCTGCCGAGCATCCGACCGCGCCCTTCGATGCTGTAGCCGCCGATGAAGCCCTCGGTCAGCACCAGGCCGAGATGTGGGCTCGTGCCTCCCATCCGCAGGCAGCAGGCATAGGCGGTGTTGCCGCCGCACCACAAGTGCGCGTTGCAGCGCCGGGTGACACAGGTCAGGGCATCCGGATAGTTGTCGTTGAAGGGGGCATACAGGCCAATCCCCCAAATAGCCAACTCGCTGGCGGTGGGATTACGAAACTCAAAAGTCTCGTCGAACCGGTCTCCGTGCAGGCGCCGGGCAATCGTTACCTCGATGGCACCAACCAGGTATCTCGCGCGTGAACAATTCTCTCCCAGCGTGACCTCTTCGGGCCGCTGCCAGCGTTGCGGGCCGTTACCTCCGGGCATGGCCAGAAAACCCAAACCCCAGCCATGGGAATCCAAAGCGGTCGGATTCTCGGCGCTGTCGGAGATCCAGTTCATGCCGTGCGGATCGGCCGGATGACTGAGCCGGGCAACGGCGCCGGTGTGGGGATGGATGTCCAGACGCCAATGCGCGTTTTCAAGGCTTGGAGAAGTCATCTTCGGGATTGTTCTTCATTTACACAACTTCCTGCATGACCAGACGTCCGCGTTGACGCACGCGACCGGCGAAGGGCAGATTGAAGGCCGGTATCTGCACGATGGGGCCCGTTCCGTCGTCGACCGTGGCATCGACGAGCATCTGACACTCGATCGTGCCGGGTCTGGCGTCGAAGCCAAGCAGGCGCCAGGGGAAAATGGCCGCGAGCAAGCAGCCGCCCGGCATGGGTTGCGCGCTGACAAGCAGGCCCGCGGCCGGGATGGCTCGGCCGGTTGCCGCATCGAGCGTCCGGCCCATGGCGCTGGTTCCATCGACGTCCGGCACCAGGAAAAGCTGTCGTTTGACGGAGGCCGCCTCGCCGGCACGTGCCGGCGGATAAGTGAGCAGTTCAATCCCGGTGCCCAGCCATGGCTGGTCAGGCACCGGCCGCCATGGGGATTGATGGAGTTCGGCGAGGAGACAAAGGCCATGCGCAGCCGCACCGAGCCTGATTTTCGCCACCACACGGTCGCCGCAATGAACGACTCTCGGCGTTTCTTTGGCCAGCGCCTTGGCCAGGCCGTCGGGAGCCGCAGGCAGCGCCAATACGCGGACAGGCCACTCCCGGCTGGCCGGCAGATACACCAGCTTGCGCGCCGGCATGGCCGTGGATCCGGATGGCTCGCTGTCGAGCCACAAGACCGTTGCTTTCGAGTGGACGGCCAGCGTGATCTCCTGCTGCTGCGATTGACCGGGTTCCAGCGCGAACGTCAGGCGTCGCAGATCCGGACGGCCAGCGCGCCCGGCGGGGCCGCTCCGCAGGCGAAGGGTTCCGTGGCCTGCAGCCCGCCCGACATTGGTCAGAATTACACAAAAGACCGCCCGGCCGGTAGCAACCGCCTCACCCGGCGGCGTTATTAGTTCGATCTGTGTCCGCACCACGGGCACGTTCAGGTCCGGCAGAGGATAGCGGGCGGAATACTCCGCGAACGACTCCGGCCGGGCGGCTTTCAGGCGCGGCCCTGCCTGCCGCCAGTCGAACGGCCGAAAACCAATTTGTCGAGCCGGCGAGTCCGGGCGGAGAGAAAAATCACCGCCGGCGGCGTCGGCGAACAGCGGGTCGGCCACGATGGTGCCCGCCTGCTGGCCTTTTTGTTGGAGTTGCGCCAGCGGCAGCCCGTTGAAGGTCAGTGGCGTGCCGTCGAACGACCAGAAGAGATTTTTCTCCGCCGTGTAGTATTCCGTCTCGGTGCCGGCGCCCTGGATGTGGCCGTTGGCCGGGACGCAGATATTGTGGCGAAAAATGGTGGAACGGTGTTCCTCGCACCGTTGGCCCAGGCCGAGATGTTCGTGCTGGCTGAGTGCGAAGATGTTGTGCTGCACCAACACATCCCGGCCGTAGTGGGTCGAGTAGGCGGCCTTTTTCGTGCCGTAGACGAGGTTCTGTTCGACCCGCATCTCCGAGCTGCCTTCATCCGGGTAGATGCCCCAGGCGCCGTAGCCGTAGCAGGAAATGTCGTGAATGACATTGCCGCGCAGCACGGTGCCCGGCTGGATGCCGAGGGTGTAGATGCCGCCGTTGTCGCTCAGGATCTCGCGGTGATTGATGTGGTGAATGTGGTTGTACTCGATCCGGTTGGCGACGGTGCGGGTCAGCCCATAGCCCCAGGTCCAGCCGCAGGAGATCCCGGTGTAGTTGCAGTTGAAGATGCGGTTGTGGACAATCCGGTTCCAGCCGCTGTTGCCGATCCAGATACCGATGGCACTCGGGTAGATGTGCCCGCAGTCGCGGATGGTGCAGTCCGCCACCGTCGTGGCGCTGGCGGGGACTTCGCCAAGCTGCTGCTCGCCGACCGCCGATTCATGCGGCAGCAGTTGCTCGTGGCCGATCTTGACCCCGCCTCCGCCCGCGTCGTGGATCGCGCAGGCGGCAATCACGTTCCCGGTGCTACCGGCCAGCACCTCGATGCCGTAGCCATTCACGTGCGTGACCGTACACCCATGAAACACGCACGCCTCGGCGCCTTCAAGGATGACCGCGCCGGGGACACCCCAGGCCGCCTGAATGTAACCCGCGCAGTTGAGCGGCAATTCCCAGTGCTGGTGGGCGAAGGTCAGATTTTCGAAATGAAGATGGGCGACGCGCCCCCCCTCGTCTCCCTGCAACCGCACCAGTTCGGTCAACCGCGGGGCGATGATCACGGCGGTTTCGAGCCTCTCTTCCGGCAGCGGCAGATACGTGAGCTTTCCTGCGGCACGATCCAGATACCACTGTCCCGGCGTGTCGAGCGCCTCGTAAACATTTTCGACGAAGTAGCGGGCGAACTCGCCGCGCTCGTCCTTCAGGCTGCCAAGGCTCCTGGCGTGGAACTGGACGGTTCCGGTCGCCTCGTCAATCGCCTTGAACCGGTGATGCGTGTCGAACCAGAGCTGATAGGTGGTCAGCTCCACGTCTTCCCAATTGTGCCAGCGCCGGATTTCGCCGGGCGCGAAGTTCGCGCGATCCGGCCCCAGCCCCCACTGGTCGCCGCTCTCCGGACAGCCTGCCAAGCCGGTGAAACGATGAAATCCAGTCCGCGGCAGCCGCGGACGTTGGCGGGCGGCATGATTGACGTAGAGGCGGGTAAAGTTCCAGTTCCCCGCCGCCACCTCGGGCAGTTCGGCGATCCAACAGCGCTGACCGGCGTGCTCGGTCTCGACCCAGTCGGTAATCCGCCGCCCGCCGCTGATGACCGGTGCCGCGCCGTCCGCGGCCACATAGCGCACCGGGGCTTCGGCGGTACCCGAATCCGCAGGCGTGAAGAGGAGCGTTTCAGACAGCGCATAGACACCCGCCTGAACCTGGACGGTGACGCCACCCGTCCCGCCGCGTGTGGCACGCCACCGGCGAATGGCGTCGCGCGCCCCGGAAAGGGTGGCCAACGGGCCAGCGTCACCCCCAAGCACAGGGATGGCGAGCTTCCCCGACCAGCGATCATCGCCAACCGGCGAGACGTGTAAGTTCAGCACTTCATTCATGAGAAAGGTTTTCATGGCCTGCCCCCTGGCATGTCACCGAGATAGAACATGCGGGTCTGCGGCGGCTCGATGTGAAAAGTGAGCTTATCCGTGCTATCGCTGATCTTTCGGTTCTCGACAAGATCCCAGACTGCAGTAGGGCGAGGCAGTCGGAAAGTCCGTTCACCAGGCCGCATGCTGTGAATGCCGAGGGTGCAGCTGTCAGCGAAGATCAGATCGTCGTCGGAGTCGCTGTAGACATGCGTTCCACTGAAGACGGCGATGGCCCGCAAGAGCTCCGCAGGCAGCGGAACTGCTGCGGAGAAGAGGACGGCATAGTCGTTCTTGTCGCGCGGCCCGGGCTTGCTATTGCCAGCCGCACCACGACCGAACTCGCGGATGACCAGGCCTGGTCCGTCGAGGGCAGAAGGCCACTGAATGCCTCCGAGCCGCCGGACGTCAGGATCCTGGGCCGGCCCCGTCGGAAAGGCTGCACAGGCGGGGGCGAGCAACGGTCCATACGCATAGGAATCGCCATAGTCGATGCGTCGCGGGAGGTTGGCGGTCAACGGATGGTCGAACCGATCAACCGTCACGCGCCGGGGCGATTCCTGACGCACCAGATGGAGCGGGATGCCGAGAAGCTCCGAAACCAGATCGGCGCGTAACCGGACGCCATCCGTGATCCCGGTGGCCGGACCGAAGATCGCGACATTACCATCACGGAAGACCTTATCGCGAAGAATCGTCATGCGCTCGGGTGTCAGCCGGAAGAGGTTCGGGAACAGGAACACCTTATGGCAAGCGGGAAAGTCTTCCCGAGCCAGATCCTCGAAAAGGTGAAGGCGGTACGGCACCCCGCAACGGGCCAGCCCAGACTGTCGTTGCTGGATCACGGCCAGATTCTGGTAGCCAATGGTGAAATCCTCTTCCAGCACACTCGTGTCGTCCAGGACCATCACGATGCACGGGATCTCCGCCCGCGGCCAGGCGCCGGCCGCCTCCTGGATCTCGGCACGGCGGCCAAGGACGGACTGTACATCATCCCCCATGAAGAAGCTGGGGCCGCACAGATCCATCGGATAGGTGTCATAGGCACGGGAGAGAGCGGCCGCGAAGTTGCGCCATAGCCCGGCCGGTACTTCCTTCCCTGCCTGGAGCATGTTCCAGCGTTGTGGCCCTTCCGGCCGGCAATACGTGCGCTGGTCTTCTTCCATGAGCATCATCTTCTTGCGCAGGATCACGCTATCACCGATCCCTTCGCCCTCGTAGCCGAACCCCATGCCGCGGTGGTTATAGTCGTGCGGTGTAGCGACGGCATCGAGTTCAGGCCATTCCAGGAGATCGGCCATGGCAAAGGCTCCCGATACGGCGTGCATGGCACCGTCGTAGGCGGTGTAGTCTCCAGCGCTGCGGGCCAGAAGCGGCCAGCCCAACAGGGTCTGTTTGAAGCCGTCCAACCCAGCCAACTTGCCCGGAGCTGTGTGCTTGATGGCCTGCAGAAGCGTGCGGAAATTACGTTCGGTCAACTCCCGCATGTATTGGCAATAATCGCGTTCCGGGGCGGTCTCGAACGGTTCCGGCCAGTGGAGCCGATGGCAGGCACTCTTGTAATCTGCCTGTCCCAGTGCAACCATCCTCCCGGCCTGCACCCGGCCGCGTTGGCGGAAGTCATCGTCATGCGGGACGCCAGCAGTAGCCAACGTCACTCCGGCTTGCCGCCAGGCTGCCTGTAGACTGGCATCTGTCACATAGCGACGACGCAGAAAGTCGCGGAAGCCGTGCAGCATCACCGGGCTCTGATCGAAGAGGAATCCTTCACAGGTAAGCTGGGTCGTCCCCTCTCCGAGCGGATAGACGAGATAGCCGATCAACCTGTCGGCCCACGGTAGCGCTTCGGTCTGCCGGACCATGTTGACTAGAAAGTCGCGGACCTGCACGTCATAACGGTCGCTTGCCAGCGACGGTTCAGTGTATCTCTTCCCATAGGCATTGAGGAGAAGCTCATCTTGAAACTTCCCGATCCAGCGCTTGGGCGGAGAGCAGTTGCACCGGAGCCAGAAGCGAACGTCCGGCGCCAGATCGATCAGGTATTGCGCCATGTCCAGCGTCTCCTGCCATTGGCTGCCGGAGACGGCCAGCGCGTCTTCAGGGAAGACGTTGTCATCCGTCCAGAACGGCGTGGTGCCCCAGTCGTCATCCACTCCGCCCCTCACACAGAGCACAAAGGTGCGGCAGCCGTGTTCAATGAACTTTTTAAGTATCTCCTTCGCCCCAGGCTGGGAAAAGGAGTTGCAGTAGGAATAGGCGTAGGTGTGCTGCGGCACCGGCTTGCCGTCGATACAGAGCAGCATCCGGCCATTCTCACCTCTGACCGTGTAGATCGGTGTTGTCATAGGTCACTCCAAGATGATTGCGAATGCCGGTTGGCCGTTGACTTGAACTTTTTCCGGCGCCTGCGCCGACGCCTTGCCATTCAAGATGACCGCGGGGGCCGATTTCATGCCGAAGACCAGGAAGCGCTTGGCGATACCCGGGTCCTTGATCTGCTCCGGCTTGTAGGCATAGTCAATGCCCAGCTTTCCTTCTTTCGGGCAGAGCGTCACTCTGGCAAGACCCAGTTTGCCGTCGGCCCGCACCTCGACGTCGCCGGGAACTTTGAACGACCAGTTCGACAGGTCGGGCAGCGGGTTGTAGCCGATGAAAGTTCCGCTGACAGGTTCGGTCTGGAGATAACCCGTGCGTCCGGGCTCCATTTCCAGCACTGCGCCGTTCTTCTCGAGCCGCCCGGTTGTCCCCTGCTGGGTGAGCGTGGTGTCGCGGTCGATGCCGACCGGGAGATACGGGTCCTTGCCGTTGATGCGGCGGTACGGGATCGCCTTGGCATGCTCGCCGGGCATGACGGCAAAATGAACTTCGGACTGCGCATAATCCGTGCAGAAGCCCATCTCCATCAGATCCTTTCCGCTGGTGTAGGCGACATGCAGGATGCGCTTGTCGGCTTCCCAGCGGGTGTCGAGTTTTGCTTCGGCGATATGCTTCTGGAAGGCGTTGAACGAGGCGTGCTCCTTGACATCGCCCAGTTCGATGACGAAGCCACCATAGGTTTCGCGGCAAATCTTCTCCCAGAGCGGACTGTCTGCGGCCACCGGCGTTTCCTGCTTGAGGTTGTAGACGTTGACCATCAGCGCCGGAGCAATCTTTGTCTCCTTGTGCCTGTCACCCAGTTCCTCGGGGATGCCAGGTTCGATCATGATCTCGGCATCGCGCCCAAGGTCGGTGGCGGGAAGCGGGATGAGAGCGACATAGGCGTTGCCGTCGTGGATGGTGATCCTCTGCCCGGATTTCAGCCTGGCGGGAAACTCGGTCTGCTCCTTGCCGTCCACATAGAGTTTCCAGCCTTTCGGCTCACGGAAATTCCAGAGTGCGGCAGTGGAATAGAGCTGCCTGACTCCCTTCTCGCCGGCGATCGCCAGCGTGCGCTCCTTCTCGGTACGCGGCTTGGTGCAGACAATTGCCTTGTTACGGTACTGGTAAGTAATCGTACCGCCCGAGTACGGCATTATGCCGCCGTCGGTCTTTGCCAGATGCGGTGAATTGATGTTGTAACGCACCGTGAGGGTCCCGAGTTGATCAGCATCAGTAGCGGCCGCATCGCCGCTGTTCCACTGGCCGAGGACATCCACCGTGCCTCCCTTGATATCCTGGCTTGCCAGACCGTAGTACTGGCCCAGATAGCTCCGTCTCCACAAGGGAGGATTCAGGAAATTGCTCCGGGTCGTTTCCGTGGCCGTTTCCTCGAAGGGGATCGGTTTTCCGTCTAGCATGTTCTTGGCGTATTCCGGAGCCCATGGAGTCTCACGCGTCTGGAGCGCGACCCGGCCCGGAGGGAAGTCGTAGCCGAACAGATACATGCCGTGCTGCTTGTCTTCCAGTTTCTGATCCGCATGGTACAGCACGCCGGCCGGCGAGAGAGTATGCAGGACGCTGTAGCCGCCTTCCTGCTCGAAGCCGAGGACATTGGACATCCGGGTACGCCCGGAGGCGCCGATGATCCGGCGCAGGTTCGGCTGATAGCAGGCCATCAGGAGTTCCACGGCCCGGTCCCGAAGAAACTCGCCCATCAGACGGTCAAGATGAGTCGGAGCATAGTCGGCAAAGACCTTCTGGGCGCTCAGGGTTATGGAAAAATAATAGTGATCGAGCATCTCCTGGCTGGTTCCGTCCTGGAATGTCCAGAAGCGCAGCGGCATCTTTTCGAGGGCGCTGCGTCCGTCGGCCACCGCAGAGTCCGATCCGATCATCTCGCCGCCAAGCAGGGCTCCCATGCAGGCCGTATGGTTGAAATTCATCGTGCCGAGTCCCTGGGTCCAGCGGACGCGGAAGAACGAGAACAGGCCGCGCCAGTCCTGCGTCTCCTTGTACCAGGCGAACTTCTTATCGCCAAGCGGGTCGATCGTTATCGCATCATTCGGCAGATCCGGGCAGAGCCACGCGCGCCAGTAATCCTTCATGTGATCCTGCACATACGGGGGCAGCGCCTCGCCGTACTGATGCCACAGCAGCAGCTGGTCCTGCACGCCCCAGCCCAGCCAGAAACGCGGAGGCACGGCAAGGATGGACCGGATCTGCTTCGCATACTTCTCAGGATCGCCCGCATCGATGGCGTCCGCATATTCACAGCCTCCACCTAGCTTGCGCAGTTCCTGCACGCGCTGCCACTGCCAGTCCGGCATCCAGGCCGGTTTGCGGAAGGCAAGCTTTTCCGCCATCGCCTTGATGCCTGCCGCATCGGGCATGATCGCAGTCGGCTGGCCGCCGCTCTTGTCCTGGACAAGTTTCTGCGCCAGCGACTTCAGCTCGCGGACCGGAGGCAGTTTCACCGCCGCTTCCTTGCCGTCAGCGAATTGCAGTTCCAGGCGGGCCGTCTTGAAAGTCAGACCGTTGCCGCCGGTGGGAACCGCCCATTCGTAGGCGCTCCAGTCGGCATAGCGGACATCGTATGTCTCCCACTTCCGCAGAAGCAGCCCCTGCTCCTCGAAGTTGCGCAAGCGGGCGCCCAGGCTGGCGCCATAGGCGGCCTCGTTAAGAAATGCGGTGACATCCAGGCGGCCCTGCGGCTTTTCCTTGGAAACTTCGACCGGACCGAGACGCGTCGGATAGCGGTCGGACTTTTCGTCCTGGGCGCCATATTTCGTCCAGTAGCCTGCACCATCGAGATAGGCGTTGAAGGTCGGAGCCGGCACGCCTTCGGCTGCGCCCCAAGGGCGGCGCAGCGCCCAGGCGACATAGTGCCAGCGTGGCGGGTCCTTCTTCACAGCATCCTGCAGTTGGTTGCGGACTTCGTAGCCTGCGGGCTGCGGCTCGAAGCTTTCATAATCGAAGACGATCTCGGCCTTGGCGATCTTCCCATCCTGCGCTAGCCGTGCGGCAATCTGTTCCGCAGCCCCCGGGAAGCGCAGCAGCACGCTGCGATGCACGGCGTCCGCCGTGCGAACGTTAGAAAACGACTTGTTCCAGTCGCGCCCATCAATGACTGCGGTTTCGCTGTTCTGCAGCACCAGCGGATCGACCGCCATCACCGTGGGAGAGAGAGTTCCCAGCATGATCAGTCCCTGAATCAGGATGATCCCAGGGAGTCGGGGCAATCGATACCATGGTGTCATGTGGTGTGTTCCTTTGCATGTGCGCGCTCGAAGCGTGGCGCATGCGCTCTTGGGTTGGATTTGCATAAGTAGATCCTTTGGCTTGCTAATCACCGCTGCCCCAGCAGCCAGCGGCAGGTTGCTTCCGTGATTTTTTCGCCGGCGGCGGAACGCCACCAGGCACCCGCAATGTCCTCGCCCAGCGGTGCCAGCGCCAGCAGGGCGACCCGGCCCTTGCCGGATTCACCGAGGATCAGCGCCGGTTTGCCACCCGCAGTCAATGCCACCTCCGCGCCGGGCTTCGGGGTCAGGTCATGCAGCCAGACGGTCGCCGCATCGGCGGGAAGCTTGAGGTCGGCCAGCGGGCCGGCACCCTTCAGCGGCAGCGGCGCCGTGGCGGGCTGTAGATCGTACGGCTTCATTGTCGCCGGCAGGATCGGGGCCAGCAGGTCGCTCTCCTGCCACCAGCCGCACCCGAAACCGTAGGGGCCGCCGGTCAGCAACAGGGATCCACCGGCCTCGACCCAGCCTTTCAACCAGGCGCGTTGCTCCAGCGAGAGCGTCCGCAGATCCGCGTCGGCCAGCACGAGCAGGCGGTACTTGGCCAGATCCTCGGGGGCCTTCAGCTTCGGGCCGTCCCACGTGTGCTCGCCGGCATAGGTATACCAGTTGACTTTGGTCATGGGGACACCGAGCTGCTTCAAGGCTGCCGGCAGGCCGAGCAACTCGTGCCAGAGGCCGGCCACGTTAAAGGCGCCGCCATCCGCGGCCGGTGCCAGATCCGCCGGCCAGGGGCGTAGCTTTTGCTGGGCAAAGCTGTCGGCCTCGGACTGGGCTTTCAATTCGCGGACCTCAAGCCGGTCGATCAGTAGCCCGTCCCAGCCGCCGGAGACCGCCACGCCGCAGTTGCCGCGGTCGTAACCGACTTCGGCTTCGATGATCAGATCGGTCCAGTTGCCGGGAGTCAGCCCCTCCAGGGGGAAATCCTTTTCCACCACCCAGACCTGACCGGTGGGCCAGCAACGGAGATGGAGCTTCGCACCGGCGGGCGGCACTGCCGGCGTCTTCACCCGCAGGACGAATTGGTAGAGGCCGCCCCACACACCGCCGAAGTAGGTTTCCGTCTGGAGCGGAGCTTTCACCGCGACGGCTTTGGCTTCACGGCACGCGGCGTCCACGACCCGACTCGTCTGCTTCTTCCAGACCGGGTGACTGGCCGCGAAGACTTTTGGACTAAAAGAGTTCGGCGACACCGGCAAGGTCGCCGGAGCGGTCGTGAATTTCGCCGGCACCGCCGGTTTCGGCGGCAGCGGGAAGCGCCAATCCGGCAAGCGGTCCCGTTTCGGTCCGCTGCATTCGATCGCCACGATCGACCACTGCACGATGCTGGGCACCGTCACCTCGGTTCGTTTCCGGACGACTCGCAACGGGAGGAGTTCCCGCCGGGGCGCACCGCCGCGAGTCACCGACGTGAGTTCGCACTTCGGGTCGGGGTTGATGGTGGTTTCCAGCCCATCGCCGTTGTCGGCGGTCAGATGCCAGGCGCGCTCGGCTTTCCAGCCTTTCGGCAGTGACCAGTTCAACGCCAGCTCCGTCGCGGGCGGCGGCGGCAACGTGTTCTGGATGTCCACGCTCGGCTTGACCGGCGGATTGATCAAATGCACGAGATAGACGCGCTTGCCGGGTGCCGGCTCGAGGACCCGGACATAGCGTTGCCACCAGACCTCGCGGCCACCCCGCGCGTCGACCGCCAGGGTTCCCGCCGGGGCCGGGCGCAGCGTGTCGCCGTAGATCAGGTCGCAATGGCGCGCGGCCAGACGGAGATAGGGCACCTGCCACTCGGAAGCGTAATAGGCCAGGTGCACCCGGCCAGCCAGCATCAGCGCTGTCATGGTGCGGCCATCGCTGGCGTAATTGTGCGCCGGGGTGATGGCGTAGGCGTGGCCGCCACGCCGCGCCGCATTATTGCCGAGACGGTTGAGCTTGTCGGCCATCTCCTCCCAGTTGGCGCCATCGCCCCAATAGGCCGTGGTTCTCTCTTGCAGATGCAGACCGTCGTTGCGCAGGTGCTCGGTGTAGTAGTCGCTTGCCGCCAAAGGTGGAGCGTCCAGTGGCATCGGCGTCTCCAGGTCCGCGTTGCCGTTGACCTGGGTCACCCAGGTCTCGCCGCTGCTGGCGCCGACCCGCGGCGTCCATTCAAAGTTGCGGCCGTAGATGATCCCGGGCTTGACCTGCTCGATGGCGGTACGCAACCGGGTGACCAGAACCGGCACGGTGAACCCGCGATACGGCACTTGGTTGCCGAGCAGGTCGGTCGCCGGGAAGTCGTAGTCGCAGTAATCGTCGTAGCGGAAGCCGTCCCAATCGAAGAACTTCGTCGAGGCGACCAGTTGATTGATATGGTAGTCAACCGCCGCCGGGTTGCCGGTCATGGGCCCATACACGCCGCGCGCCCCGAACCGCGGTTTGTTCGGTTGAGCCGGATCGAACCGCTCGTTGTCATCCTCGCGCACCTGGATGGCGATCTCGTCGGGGCTAAACGAGTTTGCGCTCGGACCCCAGTCGCTCCATTCCGGATGCTGACGGAACAACTCCACCACCCGGAACCCGAAGGCGCACCGGAGGTCGGTGTAGGAGATCGCCTTCATGCCCTGGGCATGCAAGGCCGCAATGCGCGCCTTGATCGTCGCGGTGCTGACTTGCGCTAGCGTCTGGCCGCTCCACCAGCGGTCTTTGCCCGCCGGCGGCACGAGCATCATGTAGTCGTCCGGCGCCCAGAAGGTGAACTCGGCCAATGGAAAACAGATCCGCCGCTGGTCGGCGACAAACTGGTCGATGTTCTTCGGCTCGTAGTCCCGGTCGGAAGGCCAGGCGCGCAGGTGCCCGATCCGGACGGGCTTGTCGCTGACATAAAACCAGTCGCGCGCCTCGCCCAGCACCTCGCCGTCCTTGCCCGGCCGGTAGAGAACCGCGCGCAGTTGATGGCCATACTCCGGTTGCACCGGCAGTTTCACCGTGACGAGATGCGCGGCCGCCCCGGCGGCGAGAATCTCGATCTCGGCATCGTGCAAGGTGACCGGCGGCCCCAGCCCGCCCTCGATCTCGACGACGAGCCGCGCCCCCTGCGGCGTGGCTACGCTGTTGCGCAGCGCGACCATCACAGTGCCGCTCTCCTGCGTGCCATAAACCAGGCGGTCGGCCTTGACCGATTCAAGGAACACCGCCTCCGTCAGCGGCTCGAACCGGATTCCTTCGATCTGCAATCCCTTCCAGCCGCCGTTCACCCCGATCCCGAGATTGCCGTTGCCCGGCCCGATATGCAGGGTCCGCGTCAGGCTGACCGGCTGGCCGCCCGGGCCGAACTCACCCGGCGCGAAGATGGATTTGAAGCGAAATGCACCCGGCGAGCCATGAGGATTCCACATGCTGAAATCAAGTTTCTCGTCCGGTTTCGCCGCCCGGTCGGGCCGCAGGCGCAGGATAACGCGCCACCAGCCTTCGGTGAGGTGCGCCTGGAGTCCGTAGGTCTCGAGATGCAGCGCCCCGTCGAGTTCCGCCACCTGCTTGCCGTTCCCAAGATCGACCAGGTGGGTAGTCTTCGACTGCCATGTTGAGGCGCCGACCACGTCCGCCGCGCTCATTTCCCAGGCCTGCGGCTCCGCGGTAACCGACGTCGTGGCCAGGCAGATCCCGAGGGCCGTCAGGCCTGTTGCCAACTGTCGGAGGATGGTTTTTAGCTGGGTTTCCATTTTTCTCATCGTGAAAAACCTTTGTTGCGAACGGGTCGTTGCCCGTCTCAGCAAGTTGTGCTGTCGGTGCTGTTATCCTTTCGAACACGGCCACCCGGATTGGACGGAAAAGGCGCGCGACTCATTGGGTGACGTCGGGGTAAGTGAGACCGAAGACCGGGGTGGAGTCGACAGAGGAGCCCGGTATTTGCAGCCATTGGAGGGTGGCGCCCATCACCTGGTATTGCCGCCCGTCAGGATAGCTGCCACCTTTGCACTCGTTACACGTGTTCAAACCCACGTAGAACCGATAGCTCTTGGGGAGATAGACATTGTAGCCATTGCTCGCGTACCAGCCCGGGATCGATCCAAGATTAAAGCACTGGTTGATGGGAATCCAGGCGCCGCTGCCGTCGAGGCGGACGAGGTTCATGCCGGGCGCGTTCATCAGTCCCGCCCGCGTGGCGTGCGGCATATTGCCACCAAACGGATCGGACATATCAAACGAGAAAGGCCGCGGGGTCGAGTAGCCGTTGTAATCCGTGAAGTTGGCCCAATAGCTTTGCATGTTAAAAACGGAACAGCCTGGCTGTCCGACCGGCCCGGCCGGACAGTTTGGATTCGGCGCCGCCCCGGAACACATTGAGGCACTCTGTGGATAGTTCTGGAACCACAAAACCGATAAGGTGCCAAAGTAATAATCGGCCGGCTGTGTGACGATGGAATAGTACATGGTGCCCGGGACGCCCGGTGGCATATTGCCGGCTGGAGCGTACGACGGCATCTGGGAACGGAAGCCGCTCGGACAAAACAGCAGCGACGGTTTCTTGATCGCGAAGCCATTGCTGTTTGTCCAGTACGGCAGGTTCAAGTAGCCCAACCAGAATTCGCTGGACCAGTTGAAATAGTTGGTGCCGCTGCCTCCATACCTGGTACTGGGTCCCCATTTCATTGAGGGGCTGCTGGCATTGCTGTCGCGCATCAGCCACACGCCCGTCCCAAAGCCGGGTGAGCCTGGGGGCAGCATTCCATCGTGGTCGCCGGCGAAGGCCACGGCGCCAACGTAAATCTGCCGCTGATTATTCAAGCAGCTTGCCTGGCGGGCACGCTCGCGTGCCGAAGTTAGGGCCGGCAGGAGCAAGGCCGCCAGCACGGCAATGATCGCAATGACAACCAAGAGCTCCACCAAGGTGAACGCTGTCCGCTGTTGGTTTTTTCCAGTGGCGTTCATCGTCATGGTTTCCAGTTCACAATGTCATCGGTGTCGTGGCCGGGCTTGGACCACCCACCGTACCCGCGCCAGCCATAGGAACAGGTGCTTGGATCCTGAGCGCCGGGAATGGTGGTGATTGTATCCGGGCCATACGAATAGAGGTCGTAGGTCGTTGGATTCCTTTGGCCGCCCACAGCGTAGGAGGCATTGAACGGGCCGGCCGGCCAGGTTCCACAAATGTTGCTGACGACCAAGCTGGCCGATTGCGACGGGACCGGCCGGTAATAGTTCCACGGCGTGCCCCACGGGTCTTTGAAGTAGGTCAGGCCATTCAAACTGCCGGTGTCCGACAGGTTAGCCCGATAGTAGCGCTTGGTCTGAGTCAAGGCCCGGTAGAGCAACCACGAGTTGGTGATCTCCGCATTGCCACTACCGGAGTAGCGCACGATCGAACTGGCCGGATAATAACCCACGTCCGCCTTGTACATCTCAATGGCCGTTTGCAGGGACGCCATCTGTGCGTTGGCGCGCGCGGTCGCCATGCGCAGGTTCGCATATTTCGCGACTCCGATCATGACACTAACCAGAATGCAAATGATCACGGTGACGGCCAGTGTCTCCACCAAAGTGAATCCGCGCCGCGGCTTGATCCAAGGTACTGCTGAACTCATTGTCTGCCTCCTGTCGAACGTGACCGCACCGCCGCGACATTGGCGGGGGTGACCAACTCACAACATGTCCGAAACACATCCGGTAAAGAACCCGTCGCTGCGACGCTCTCCCAATCGAACCCACGATAGACCACCACGGCTTCCACGGCACCTGGTCGGACCCAATCCAGCCCCAGTTCTTTGGTCTCGGGTCCCATTCCGATGGCTGGTGCCCCCACCACGAACAGCGGCGGAATCTGTGGCGGCGGCTGTCCGCGCGGTCCGGTTCCCACCAGCAGGAACGCCACCACCGCCACCGCGTCGCGGTGGGCGGCAAACCACTCGTTGATCTTCTCGAACGGGACGCCGCGGCGTGGCCATTCAGCTTGGATCTCCATCGCTTCGAAGTCCGTCGCGGGCGTGTAGCCAACCGGAACAGCCTGCAGATTGGCCCGGCCAAAACCGGCCTGCAACCCTTTCACCTGGGCCGCGCCGACCCCGTTCTTCGGAAACTTCGCCGGCAACCCTGCCAGCAAGACCAACACAGTGCCGCCTTGGGGAAAAGCCTGAGCCACCGCCTGCCCCAGTTCAAATCCGATCGCTTCCTGCAAACGGTTGGTGCGCGCCGTACAGCGAGCCTCTTCCAAATGCGGCCGGCACCAGACCATCGCGGCCGCTGCCAAACTCGCCACCGCAAGCCCGACCAGCAGCAAATTCAGGACCGGGGTTGGGGACTGTTGCCGCCGCCACGCCACGATAACCAGCGCCACGAGCAAGAAGATGGTGAGAACAATCATGGGTGGTTCTTCATTGCCCGGGAAAATTCGCGGCCGCACCCAGGTGAGTCCATAGCGAGAATGCCATGGGTGCGGTGAGGTACGGCGCAGCCGCGAGGAATTGGCATAAACTTACCCGCCGCCCCTGCCGCCGCCGGAGCCTTTCTCAGTAAAACAACGACCGCGCCAGAGGTGAATTGGCAAAGTGATACAGGTGAGGGTTCCACATTGCCTGGTGAGTTACTGGCGCGGTCGTGTGGAGTGTTCATAAATTTCGTTGGTGGTTCTGCCGTCGCCGACGGGCCGCCCAGAGGGTGAACCCACCGGCCAGCCACATCAGCGCGACGCTCGGTTCGGGAATCACCGCAACCACGTTCTGGCCCATGACGCCAAATTCCATCACATAGCCGTTGTGGCCAAAGGCGTTGGTCGGGACAGTCGTCACATATTCCAATGCGCCCACCCCGGCACCGTAGAGGTGGTAGACCGCACCGGTAATCGACGCATCAAAGCCGGCGCTGTTGTCCGTGTAGAACCCGCCGCGGAAGATATTCGTAATGCCGGGGGTCAAAATCGCATTCACAACATACAGGTTGACCGTATTGACGAGACTGAGCGCCACGGTAAACGGCACGGCGTTGGTGATCCGCAGCACGTCATTCGAACTCAGGCCGGCCTGGGTGTAATCCGGAGAGCCGATGTTGGTGAACTGAAAATCAAACCCCAGCCCGCCACTCGGATCCAACTGGTTCAGCGTTAGAATCCCAGGGCTATTGCCCGGCGCAATGAAACCGCTGCCGCTCACCACGCTCGCGAGCGTGCCCGTCCCGGCCAGGACTCCGCTACTGCCCAGCAGGAACGTGCCGCTGGCCAGCGTGCCGTTGACGATCAGCGTGCCGTCGTTCACGGTCGTCGCCCCGGCGTAACTGCTGTTCCCGCTCAACCGCAGCGTCCCAGCCCCGGTCTTGATCAGCCCGCTGCCGGTCGTCCCACTGATCGCGCCGGCAATGTCCACGTCCACAAACCCGCTCCCCTTGTCCACGTAGATTGTCCGTGTCTGGCCGTTCAGATCGAGCGCATTCAGGAAGTTGACCGTGCTATTGGCCTGGCGCGAACTGAACTGCAGCGTGCTGCCAGTCGGGACAAAACTGTTGGTGCCCCACACCAACGGACCGCCAGCCCCACCCAAGTTAACCGTCAGCGTCCCAGTGTTGGGGGTTACGCCATAGGCCGAGAACCCGCCGCTGCCGGCCCACTGGATCGACCCGGCCCCGGTCCCCAGACTCCGCGTCAGCGCCATGACCCCGCGGCTTTCCAACACGCCATTGGTGAAAATTAGATTGCTGTTGGGCGAGAGCGCGCCCGCCGCAACACGCAGGATGCCGCCGGCAATCGTGGTGGTCTGCGTGTAGACGTTGTTCCCCGTCAACTCCAAGGCGTTCGGACCCGTCTTGAGCAACCCCGAGGCGTAGCTGTCAAAGGTAAGATTGCCCGTCGCCACTATGTTCGCATTGCTCGCGTTGAACGTCCCGCCTTCGGCGCCCGCGATCAGCAGCGGCAGATTGATCGTCTGCGCATTGGAACTGAGGTTGACGACGTCGCCTTGCAACGTGACCGTGTTGGCGCCGGCCAGCGCGCTGTTGAGGGTGAAACTCCCGGCGAGATTATCAAAGGTAATGCCCGCAAATTGGCCGTTCGCCAGATCGTTCGTCGTGTCCAACCGGCTGTTGCCAGTAAACACCGCGAACTCATTCGTCGGCACTTTCGTCCCGTCACCCCAGTTGCCGGGAACCGACCAGAAAGCGTTGGAATCCCCCACCCAAGCCGCCCCCTGCCCGGCAATCGTCAGCGTGACCCAGCCCCCGTTCGTCCCGAACGAGTACAACCGGTTGCCAGTCTGCGTGGCCGGGTCAATAATCAAATTGGTCGTCCCACTCCCCTGGATCAGCCCAGCGTAACGGATCAGCTGGTACGTCCCCAACCTATCAAACGTCGTGGTCGTCCCTTCCTGATACAACCGGAACTCACCGCCGTTGATGGTCAACCCGTTGGTCGCCGTGACGAAGAGCTGATCGTTGGCCACGCCGGTGAACTCGTAGTTGAACAGACTGCCGTTGGTCACATTCAACGTGGTCAGCGTCAGCGTCCCCACCCCGCTAATTCCGGGCGCCACGCTCCCGCCGCTGTTGACCGTGACCTGGCCAACGGTCCCGCCGTTACCGGCCAGCGCTGCCCCGTTGGCCACCGTCACCAAACCATTCGTGAGCAACTGGCCATTGACCTGCAATGTGCCGCCGCTGATGAGCGTGGCACCGGTATAGGTGTTGGTCCCAGTCAGAATCAGCGTGCCCCCGGTCGTCTTGATCAACCCAACATCGCCGGCCAGCACGGCCGAGACGGCCCCCCCCTGACCGTCATAGCTCGCACCGGATTTCGTCAGGGTCCCGTTGACCAGACTGCCGCTGCTGAGCGTGACCGTGTTGGTGGTGAATTGGCTGACCCCGCCCAAGTTCAGTGCACCACCGGCCACAATGATCGCGCCATTAGTGGAGAGCGTGTTGGCCAAGCCCCCCAACTGGAGTGTCCCGGCGCTGACCGTCGTGCCGCCGAGGTACGTCTGATTGCTGCTGAGGGTCAACGTCCCGCTGCCCAGCTTGGTCAGCGCGCCGCTGCCACTCAGCACGCCGAGGTAGGTCGTGTTCGAATTGTTGTTGCCAACGCTCAGCGTGATCGAGCCGCCGCTGGGATTGGTCAAGCCGAGATTGCCGGCACCCGCCAGCCCGCCCACAATAAAGCTCGGACTGTTGCTAAATGTTAAGCCGCCCGCAATCAGATTGCTGACCGTACTGTTCTGAGCGGCCAGCGCACCGGCCAGCAGCAAGGTCCCACCGCTGATCGTGGTCAGACCGGAGAACGTGTTCGTATTGCTGAGCACCCATAGATTATTACTGGCCTTGAGTAGTGTGGTTTGGCCGCTGGTCGGATCCCCAATGCTGGCTGCCAGCAGGCCATTACTGGTGCCGGTCAAGACGAGGGTCCGACTCACGAGGCCGGTCATCGCCAGCGCGCCGGTGTTGGTCAAGTTCAATGGCCCGCCGAAGGCACTCAAGGTCCCGCCGTTGTCCCCGAGCGTGAACAGCCGATCGATCGTCGCCCCACTGCCGGTGTACTGGAGCGCGCCGCCGTTGAGGACCAGGTTGCTCGCGGCGCTGCTTGCCGCGCCAATGGCACTGGCCACGCCGCCGTTGGTCAGAAAATTAACGCTCAGCACTCCCCCATTGATCACAGTCCGGCCGTAGTAGCTATTGTTGCCGTCGCTGAGCGTGACCACATTCGTCCCATTCTGCACCACATCTCCGGTGCCGGCAATCCGGTTGGCGAAGCTCAGATCGTCACTCCGGTCAAACGCCAACACACCGTTGTTGGTTACCGCGGCATTGTTGTTGATTGTCCCGGTGTTGCCGCCGTTGCCCAGTTGCAGCGTCCCGCCGTTGATCGTCGTGGCCCCGTGATACGCCAGCGTACCGGTCACGGTCAGCAACCCGGCCCCGGCCTTGGTCAACGCCCCATTGGAAACGGTGCCGGCGATGACTGTGTTGGCGGTGTTGTTGATGGTGAGCGTACGCGTCGCGTTGCTCAGGTTGATCGTCCCAGCGAAGGTCAGAGTCTGGTTGCCGCCCACACTGAAATCGCCCACCACGCCCACGGCATTATTGAACGTCTGCGCGCCGTTGGTGGCCAACAAGCCGCCGGCGTGGATGAAGAGCGTGCCGGTGCCGAGCGCGCCGGTGCTGCCGATGGAGCTGATCCCAATCCCGAGCGTCCCGGCATTCAAGACCGTGCCACCGCTGTAGGTATTGGCACCGGCCAGAACCAACAGATTCGTGCCTTCCTTGACCACCGTGAACACGCCATTGGTCTCGCTGATGACCCCATTGACGATGAGAGTGCCATTACTGGCATTGAACGTCCGGGTTCCGCCGGAGCCTTCCAAGACTAGCGGCAAATTGATGGTCTGGACGTTGGAGCTGAGGTTGCTGACATCGCCTTCCAGGTTGATCGAATTCCCGCTCAACGAAAACGCTGACGCCTGAGTGTCGAACGTAATCCCAGCCAGCACGGCATTGTTGGCAAGATCATTGATCGTGGACGTCTGGGTGTTGCCGTTGAACACCGCAATCCCATTGGTGGGCACGACCCCGCCGTTCCAGTTGTTGGGATTCGCCCAGAGAGCGCTGACCGAACCGTTCCAGCCGATCCCCTGCCCGGCAATGGTCAGCGTCACCGCGCCGTTATTGGTGCCGAAGGTATAGGACCGGTTGCCAATCGTGTTCGCCACCGTGAAGTTGGTGACATCGAGGCCGCCGATGGCACCCACATAGTCGATCAGGCTGTACGTGCCGAGCGCGTCGAACGTCTGCGTCGTGCCGGCCTGGTACAAGGTGAACACCCCGCCGGTCACGGTCAGGCCATTGTTCGCCGTCACGCGGATGAGGTCATTCGTAGTGGCCGTGAAGTCGAAGTTGAACAGGCTCCCGCCAGCCGTCGTCAACGTCCCCATTGACAGCGTGCCGATGCCATTATTGCCGGGCGAGATAATCCCGCCATTGTTGACGGTGACATTGCCCAGCGTGGCGTTGCCGGTGAGCGTGGCGTTGCTGAAGATGTTCACCAGCCCGGCGCTGAAGAGCGAACCGTTGACGGCCAGCGTGCCGTTGCTGATGCTCGTCGCACCGGTATAGGTCATCGCGCCATTCAAGGCGAGTGTGCCACTGGTGGTCTTGGTCAACCCGGCACTGCCGGCCAGCGTGGCCGAAACGGTGCCGGCCTGCCCGAGATAATCGGTGCCCGATTTCGCCACCGTCCCGTTGGTCAGCACGCCGCTCAGGATGGAGAACGTGTTGATATTCGTCTGGATGAAGCCGCCCAGATTCAGCGTGCCGCCGGCCACGGTCACCGCGCCATTGGTGAACAGCCGATTGTTGCCGCCGCTCAACTGCAACGTGCCATTGCTGACCGTGACGCCGCCGCTGTTGAGGTTCGCACCCGACAACGTCATCACGCCAGACCCGGCCTTGACCAACGTACCGGCGCCGCTCAGTGCGCCGCCGTAGGTCGTATTGTTGTTGTTACCGCCGACCGTCAGCGTCACCGCGCCGCCATTGATGACCGGGTCGCCGCCGGTGGTCGTGTTCCACGTCTGGAGAATGATATTGGCCGTGCCGCTCAACGCGCCGAAGGTGGCGTTGGTCGCCCCGGCATTGGCCTGGTAGAACACCAGCGAATTCCCGTAACCGGACACATCATTGACCGTGGCGAATTGCAGCGTGTTGGGCGCATCGACGGACACCACGCCGTTGTTATCGGCATTGGTGACCGTGAGTGTGCCGCTGTACGTATTGCCGTTGTTGGCGAACCGGACGAGGCCCCGCCCGGAGCCGGTCGTGGTCCCGGTATCGTAAACGGTCAGCGCGCCGCTGCCGCTGACCACGCCATCCAGGAATAGATCCTTGGTCCCGGCCTGTGCGGCGAGCGTGCCGCCGCCGCTGTTGACGGCGATTGTGCCGGTCAGATGCTGGACACCGTCCACGGCGTAGACCATGCCGTTGTTCAGCACGAGGTTATTGCCGATGGAGTTGGTCGTGGTCGCGCCACCGCCCAAGCGCAACTGGCTGCCGCCCGTGATCGTGGCCGCCCCGCCGCTCAACGCTCCCGAATTCTCGCTGGCACCGGAATCGGTCCCGAGCGCCAGGATGCCGCCATTGATGACCGTGCCGCCGAGATAGCTGTTCGCCGCGTTGCTCAACACCAAGGTCCCGGCACCGGTCTTGGTCAACGCACCCGCACCGCCGATCGGATTGCCCATCGTGAACGTCGAGGCGTTGTCCACGTTGAACGTGCCACCCGGCGCATTCAACGTGACCGACCGCGTGCTATCCAGCGCAAAATTATTCGTCGTCTCCAGCGTGCCGCCGCTAAAGGTTAGTGCGCCGCCGGCGGCGCCCAGATTGGAATCAGCGCTGATGGCGACTGTGCCGTTGTTGATCGTGGTTCCACCGCTGTAGGTGTTCGTGCCAGCCAGCACCAGCGTGCCGGCGCCAAACTTCGTCAGCCCGTTCCCCCCACTGATAACCCCACCCAGCGTCAACTGCGCGGCGCTGTTGGTCACATCAATATACGCAATCCCGATGTTGGTGATCCCGCGCGTGGTCGCGCCGGTGCCGGCCCCGGTGAACTGCAAGGCGCCGCCGTTGAAAGTCAACACGCCGCCCGTGCTAATGCCGCTGGCGCCGCTGTCGGAAATTGCGCTCACGCTGAGCGTGCCGGCGTCGAGGATGGTGCCGCCGCTATAGGTATTCGGGCCGGCGAGAAACAACGTGGCCACGCCGTCCTTGGTCAAGCCAAACGAGCCGTTCGTCTCGCTGATCGCGCCGTTGATCACCACAGTACCGACTTGGGTATTGAACACCAGATTGCTCGCGGCCAACACCAGCGGCAGATTGATCGTCTGCGTGTTCGCGCTGGCATTGACTACGTCGTCGATCAGGTCCACCGCGTTGCTGTTCAAGGTGAACGCCCCCGCCGAACTGTTGAAATAGACCCCGCTGAACTGGGTGTGCGCCGCCGCTGATCGTGACATTGCCGAAGGTCGCATTACCGGTCAGGGTGCCATTGGTCGCCACGGTCACCAGGCTCGCGTTGGCGAGCGAACCATTGACCAGCAGCGTGCCGTTGCTGACCGTCGTCGCGCCCGTATAGGTCTGGGCGCCCGCGAGCGTCAACGTGCCGGCGCCGATCTTGGTCAGCGCGCCGCTGCCGCTCAAGATCCCGCTGTAGACCGTGCTGGCGCCGTTGTTGCCCACCGCCAGCGTGATCGCGCTGCCCGCGGTGTTGGTCAGGCCGACATTGCCCGCGCCGGTGAGGCCGCCGATGGTGAACACCGCGTAGCCATTGGTGAAGCCGAGTGTGCCGCCGCTGTTGACGGTGATCGTGCTGTTGGTGAGCACGGCGCCCTGACCGAGCACGATCTGTCCCCCATTGATGATCGTACTGCCCGACAACGTATTCGTGCCGGTCAACAGCAACTGCCCGGCGCCGGCCTTGATGAGACTGCCGGTTCCCGCGATCGCGTTGGTGACCATGAAAACCGCGGCGCTGTTGGAGATATCGAACCCGCCATTGAAGCTCCCCGAGTTGATGGTGTAGGCGTTCAGGTTGGTGAAGCCGGTCCCGCTGACGCCCAGCATCCCGCCGTTGAACGTCAGCACGCCCGTGGTCGGCAGATTCGTCTGGGCCGCCACCACCAATTCCCCGCCGGACAACGTCGTCCCGCCGCTGTAGGTGTTCGCGCCGGCCAGGATCAGCGTGCTGGCGCCCGCTTTGACCAGGCTGATCGTGCTGACTCCCGACACGATGGCGCCGCTGAAACTACTGCTGTAAGTGGTGTCGTTGCTGCTGATCGTCAAGGTGGACGTCGACGCGCCGCTGTTGGTGACAATCCCGCCGCTGCCGCCGTAATCCGCCAGGGAGGCGATGGTCTGCTGCGCGCCGCCCAAGTCGAAAGCCGCGCCGCCGGCCAGGAGGACCGGCGTGCTCACTGGCAATAGGTTGGTGCCCGCGCCCCCGGTGAGTAGTCCATTGAACATCAATAGATCGAGGAATGACGTCCGGTCCACACTACTGGGATCGCCACCCATGTTGAGACCTTGAATGTAAAACATGTGGGTGCCGGCGGTGACGTTGAACACGGTTGTGGTATAGGAAAGATAGCCGCCGATCCCAACCCCCTGACCCGCATAAGAGGTCGGAATGAAATTGTTGGTCAGCAGTGTGCCATCCAAGTAGATATTCAGATTGTTAACACCGGCATTGGCGTTCCGGTAAGCCGAGTAAAAGCTCAGGTTGTAATTGCCGCTAGCCGCGAACGTGATGGTGTTGGAAAAGGATGCGGTCTTTTGAACAAGACCGACTTGCGTGCCTTCGGGTGCGGTACCATTGTTGAACGCGCTGCCGTTGCCGGCGATCCCCGCCCCACCACTCATCAACCAAGATGCGCCGGCAGGTTTATACTGATAGGCACCGTTCCCAGTTCCAATATTGGGCGTCTCAAAATTCCCGTTGGTCGGGGCGAATGTGCCCGGCGTGTAGAGCGTCAGCAATTTCAGTGTCCCGGCCGTGATGAATGTGCTGCCGCTGTAGGTGCTGTTGGTGCTGAGGTTTAACGTGCCGGCCCCGGTCTTGAGTAAGTCGCCGCTGCCGGTGATCGCGCTGCTGATCGTGGCCGTGTTGCCCAGCGTGTCCACAATCGCCTGTTTGCCGGCGGCGATGCTCACCACGCCGGAACCGGAAATGCTCGTCCCCCCGGTCACCGCCCCGAGAGTGCCGCCGTTGAAATTGAACGTATGCCCGCTGTTGATCGTCACGCTGCTAACGGTGGTCGTGCCGCCGTTGAGATTGAATTGCGACCCCAAACTACCGGTGCCGCCGACGATCACCGTCCCGTTGGTCAGCGTGGCACTATTGACGTTGAGCACGTTGGCATTCGCCGCGCCGCTGCCGATGGTGACACTCGACCCGCCGAGATTCCATGTGCTGTTGAGGACGCTCAGGGTATTGTTCGACGAGCCGCTGCCGATGGTCAGGCCGCTGGTCCAGAGATTGGCATTGGTGACGGACATGGTGTTGAAGCCGCTGCCGGCGCCGCCGACCGTGATCGCGCCATTGGTCAGGGTGCCGCCGTTGACGGT
>Ga0114951_10001216_pt1 | contig 32741 bp, 28 predicted proteins | sample AM7aDNAmetaG_FD_88677 | JGI IMG/M metagenome (GOLD analysis project Ga0114951, IMG submission 88677) | Freshwater microbial communities from Finland to study Microbial Dark Matter (Phase II) - AM7a DNA metaG | ecosystem: Environmental > Aquatic > Freshwater > Lake | place: Finland: Lake Alinen... | reverse complement strand
GAGCTGGGTGGATATGAGCAGGAAGAGAAGAGGGCAGACGTATTATTATGTGGTAACAGCGATTAACCCGTCGGGAATGGAACAGGCAATTGACCCGTCAGGAAAAGCCTGTGCTGTTATTACAATACCTGAAAAGTAAAGTTAACATGACTGTCCGCCCCTAATAGGGGCGGACAGCCGTGTCAATGAGGGTCAAATGATAAAGTTAAACCTGAGCTGCAAAGGAAAAGAAGCCGGGCGAATGTTCCTAATAGCGTTTTTTTCTCTATTTTCCTTTGCCCAGGCTGAGGAAGACGTATTTATTTTCGGGAGCAACAATGGGATTATCGACGGCTCCAGAGCCGACATAGGTTATGAATCAAGTATTACCATAGATTCACGAAATGAAGTGCATATTTCATATTTTGATGCCACAAACGGTGATCTAAAGTATGCAAGGCGGGTAATAAACGGGGAAGTCATAGACAACAAAAATATGAACGCAAGGTTGTTTTCTGACTGGGTTTCTTTTACCATTGACAGCCGCGGTGTAGTGGGAAAATATTCGAGTATAAAGGCGGATAGCCGTAACAGGCTGTGTATAAGTTATTATGATGTTTCAAATAAAGCTCTCAAGTTTGCCCGGTATGAAAATCAGAGATGGGCTATTCAATATGTGGACGCGGGTAGTGTCGGAATGTATACTTCGCTGGCTCTTGACAAAAATGACAGGCCGGCAATAAGTTATTATGACATTAAGAATAAATGTCTGAAATATGCCAAGTATGATGAGATAAAATGGAACATAGAAGAGGTTGACAGGGAAAGAAACGGAGACCTGGGTATCTACAGCTCTCTGGCTATGGGAAGTTATGACTGGCCCAGGATAGCTTACTATGACAGCGGAAATGGAAAACTCAAATTTGCCAAATTCAAAGGACAAAACTGGGAAATTGAAGATGTAGATTATGAGGATAATGTTAAGGCCGGTTCTTATGCCAGCCTTGCTTTAGGCCAGGATGACACACCTTACATTGCCTATTACGACCTGACAAAAAATAACCTGAAATGCGCCATAAAGCGCGGTAGTTCCTGGGAAAAAACATATGTAGATCAGGAGGGTAAAGTCGGACAGTTCGCATCACTGGCGCTGGATAATTCCGGTAATCCTAAAATTGCATACTATGATGCGGGAATGAGGAAATTAAAGCTTGCTGAATGGCGCGGGTCAAAATGGCTTACCGGATATCCTGTTACCCGGGACGGATATTACGGTACGGATTGTTCAATGGCCCTGGATAAACAGGGTGATTGGCATTTTAGTTACAGGGATATTGCTTACTGCAAGATCTGTTACGCAAATAATAAACCCGCAGGGACCTATCCGCTTCCCAGTACTTTGATATATTATGGGAGCGGCTTCACACTTTTTAGATAGTCCCGGTCTTAATGAAAAAGTAAAAAGTTATTGCTGCATTATTTTAAATAGGTTGGAATTCCTTTTGCAGTTTTGTAAATAAATTGGTGAGCCGGGAGAGAGTCGAACTCTCGGCGGCCGCCTTAAAAGGGCGGTGCTATACCAGCTTAGCTACCGGCCCACCTGAGTCAAGTATCCTACCATAAGTGCTCTGCTAAATCAAGGTAAGTTTACTCTTTTACTTTATATATACTTAACTTTGCCGAAGAGCTTGAATATACTTTTTGCAAAAAGTTAAGCTTATCCAATCCCGGGTTTCCCAGCATGCTTTCAAAGGGCCCGAAATAAATATATTTTATCCTGTTTATTTTTAAAAAATCCTGTCTGAAAGCGGCAGGTAGTTTTTGCTGATAAAATAATTGTATATTCCTTGTTTTTTCGGCATAATTTACAGTCTGGTCATAGTGCCCGGCATAAACTTTGTTTCCGGACCTGGCCGGGATGTACAGGGAAATTACCTTGGAGGCCAGGACCGCATCCTTCTTATTTGTGTTCTTATCCAGCCAGTTTAGGGCTTCAATATCTTCCATATAAAGATTGTAGTTGTAAATATTGCTTTTTATGTCAGAAAAACAGTCATAGACATAACGGATATTTGTCGGGATGCTGATCATTACGATGGCTATGAGCAGAAAACCGGGCCCGAGAAATTTTGTAAGCTTTATTTTTCTGAGCGCGGGAAGCAAAAATTCGAAGATATATTTGACCGCAAGAATGACCAGCGGGACCTGAAAACCAAGCAGTAAGCGGCGTTGAAAATTTACGGGAAAATAGGAAGCCATAAGTACGGCAAAAAGCCAGACGACCAGAAAAATATCGAGGTTGTTTCTTTTCCAATTCTTTTTAATAATATAAAGCAAGGTAAAGATCGCTGAAAAGCCGTAGCCGACAATAAAACTTAAAGGATTGGGAGTCGGTGTAAAAGTCTTGGCCCATTCTTTCAGAACAGGATCATAGGTAAAAAGCACGAATTGATAGCCGATGCCGATAAGAGAAAAAAAGAAAAAAAGCGCAAATAAATAATATTCCTCTTTTTCAGACCGCTTAAAAACAAGGTAAAAAAAGAGGATTATATAGGCGGTAAAAACGTCATAAGGATGGGTGAGTGCCAGAAATAATCCCAGGACTCCGGCGGCATATGCAAGTTTTTTGTCAAGAGAGTGAAAGGCTTTTAGCATCAGCATAAAAATGGCAAGCAGAACCCCCAGTGAAAATGCAAAAAGCGGTTTTGTCAGGACTATGAGGAAGGTTGAGGCTTCTGAGACCCACATATCCAGGCTCATAATATTATATTTATTGAACCAGATCACGGGATTGGGTGCCAGAAAACCCCAGCCCGCGGCTAAGGAAATAAAAATAAGAAAATACCGTCTTATCCGGATCTCTTTGATGAAGAAAGTGCCGAACAGGTATATAAGTAACAGCATGCCTGCACCAAAAACAACACGCATAATATGATAGGCCGTAAGCATATCCAGGCCGAAGAAACCGGCGGTCTTTCCGCAAAGAAGAAAGAGAGGATGGAAGAACATACCTGACTGGTTTTCCGTGGTATATTTATCCTCAAAAAGCACGCTGCCTTGACTCGCCTGTTTCATCCATGCCATGTAACTTTCCTGGTCGTAACTATTGGATATAAAGTCGGTAAAGCACATGCCGGCAGGTGTCTTTGCTTTTGCTATTTCATACGGGAGGAGGGTGAGTAGAACGATAAAAACAGACCAGAGCACCGCAAAACGCCATTCCACTTTTTTAACATTCATGGCTTTATTATTAGCAAAATATCCAAGGAAAAACAAGGCGAAAAATTAAAAATTGCAAAAAACCCCCAAAAAATAGCATAAATTGACATTTTTTTCAATAAATGATACAATTGTATTCAAATGTCAATAAAGATCGGAATAGATATTGTAGACATAAACAGAATAAAGGCCATAATTAATAAGCGGAAGAAATTCGTTTCCAAGATATTTACTATTAAAGAAAGGGAATATTGTTCTTCAAAAAAAGATCCATACCCCCACTACGCGAGCCGTTTTGCCGCTAAAGAAGCCTTTTTAAAAGCCGTACCCGGCTGGCAGGGCATACTGGAATGGACGGAATTGGAAGTAACCAATGACCTCTATGGAAAACCCGTTATTACTCTTTCAAAATTAAGCAAATTTAAGCTAAAAGGTAAAAAAATAGAATTGACCATATCCCACGACAGGAATTATGCCATTGCTTTGGTTGCCCTGGAAGGACGGTAAAATAATTTGAAAATAGTGACCGGACGGTTGATGCGGGAAATAGATCTTGCCGCTGTAGAAAAATACGGTATACCCTCCCTTGCACTTATGGAGAACGCGGGGAGCAGTGTTGCAGCGTTTCTTCTGGAAAAATTTCCGAAAATAAAAAATATGAAGATCTTAATTGCCTGCGGAAATGGAAATAACGGCGGTGATGGTTTTGTTATTTCCCGTATCCTAAAGAGCAAGGGAATAGCCGCCAAAACCTGGCTTTTTGGCGGGAAAGAAAAATGTTCAAAAGAAGCTAAAGCCGTACTTGCGCTGCTGCTTAAAAATAAATGCAGGTTAAAGGAAGTTTCCGGGGACCAGGGCCTTGAAGTTTTTGCCAAAGCTCTGAAGGATAAGGAGCTGGTCGTGGATGCGTTACTCGGGACCGGCTTTAGAGGGAACATTTCCGGTATCCTTGGCAGGGCAATAGAGCTTATTAACTTGTCACCTGCTATTGTGGTTTCTGTGGATATACCGAGCGGCCTTAATGCCGATAACGGAACTGTTGCCGGGAAATGTGTCAAAGCCGATTTTACGGTGGCACTCGGGCTGGTGAAATTGGGAAGTGTATCCTATCCGGGGGTGAACTACACGGGCAAAATTATTGTTAAAAATATCGGGCTTCCTTTTGAGGCCGTAAAACAGAAAAAAGTAAGGCTTAATTATACAACAGAAGAAGATGTGCGAGCCTGCTTTCCCAAACGCCCGCTTGACTGCAATAAAGGTTCTGTTGGCAGGATACTTGTGGTCGGGGGAAGCGCCGGTATGACCGGTGCTCCGTGCCTGACCTCGCTGAGTGCCTTGCGCACCGGCAGCGGCCTGGTAACAGTGGCTTGCTCAAAGAGCCTGAATGATATTCTTGAGATCAAACTTACGGAAGTAATGACCAGCCCTGTACAGGAGAATCCGGACCGCTCGCTTTCTTCAAGGGCGGAAAACAGTATACTTAAGCTTCTTGACCGGCATGACGTTTTAGTCCTCGGGCCGGGACTAGGAAAAAACAGGGATACGGGGATCTTGGTCAGAAATCTTATTAGAAAATGCAAAAAGCCGGTCGTTCTGGATGCCGACGGCTTGAATCTTATTGCGTCTTCCCCGGGGATACTTAAGGAAAAGAAAGCTGATATTGTGATCACGCCGCATCCCGGTGAGATGAGCCGCCTGACGGGGTTGTCAATAGAAGAAGTGCAAAAAACGAGGGTAAACACCGCTCTTGCTTTTGCAAAAAAATACGGGGTGGTTACGCTCTTGAAAGGGGCGTGTACAGTTACCGCCTTCCCTGACGGAAATATTTATATTAACTCAACAGGAAATCCCGGTATGGCTACAGCAGGAACGGGTGATGTTTTAGCAGGCATTATTGCTTCTTTACTCGGGCAGAAAATAGAACCTGGTATGGCTGCGGTCAGCGGTGCTTTTCTTCATGGTATGGCAGGGGATCTTGCCGGAGAAAAAAAAGGTGAACACGGGCTGATCGCCTCGGATATTTTATCGTATATCCCGGAAGCGGTCTTAAATATAACAAAGGCCCGGAGGTAAAATGAACAATAAGGTTGCAGTCATAAAGTGCGGGGTTTACGATGATGAGAAAGTTTATCTTGCCGTGAAAGCCGGTACCGGCCTGCTTGGCGGACTGGAGCTGTTTGTAAGGCCGGGTATGAAAGTATTGGTAAAACCAAATCTCCTATCGGCAGTAGCTCCGGAAAGGGCCGTTACCACGCATCCCTCTGTGGTTAAGGCGGTTATCCGGCTGGTAAAGGAAGCAAAAGGAATTCCTTTTCTTGGAGATTGCCATGGCGGCGTTCTAACAGGCACAAAGGTGCTATTGACAGAAACAGGAATGCTTGAAGCCGCTTTTGCCGCAGGCGCGGAGATAGTGAATCTTGAAAAACTTGGAAGCGAATTGCACGGAGGTATCGCGATCTCAAAAGGGATCAAAGAATTTGACCTAATAATTAATGTCTGCAAATTTAAGACTCACGGGCTTACTATTCTGACAGGCGCGGTTAAAAATTCTTTTGGTTTGATCCCCGGCCTGCACAAAGCTTCCATGCACCGGTTGTACCCCGGGCTCAAGGATTTTTGTGAGATGCTCCTGAAAGTCTCTGATATTGTGAAGCCGGGGCTCAGCATTATGGACGGCATTGTCGGGATGGAAGGAGACGGGCCTATAGGCGGTGAACCAAGAAATATCGGTCTTATTCTGGCCGCGGAAGTTCCGCTTTCCCTGGATTTTGTCATGGCAAAAATAGCAGGCTTTGAGCCGCTGGCTTTACCGGTATTAGCGGAGGCCGTTAAGAAAAACTTTGAACCGGATGAGATAGAAGTTGTCGGCGAACCTCTGGAAAAGGTGATCCTTAAAGATTTTAAACCGCCGTATACTTTTTTAGCGGCGGGTACTTTGAAAAAACCGGGTTTACTCGGTAAAATAAAAACGGTTTTGCAGCCGTATTTTTGGAAATTTGCTACAATTAAACCGGTCATAGATAATTTAAAATGTCATAAATGTAATGAATGCGTTAAGGCCTGTCCGGTAAAGGCAATAAACTACCGGAAAGGTTTTCCTGAGGTAAATGAAAAAATATGTATTGAATGCTATTGCTGTCATGAGCTTTGCAGGTATAGAGCTATTGATTTTAAAAAAAATCTTCTTGCCAGGATCTGGCTTAAAAGGCAGAGTCCAAAAAAATGAAAACAATGAATTCTTTCGGCGAGTTTGCGCTTATAGCGGAATTAAGAAAGTCCTTTGGAAAAGCAAAAGGCAGATTAAAGATGGCAATTGGAGATGATGCCGCAGTTTTTAAGGAAAGAGCCGGAAAATCACTTCTTGTGACCACGGATATGATGGTGGAAAATGTCCATTTCAGTCCTTTTAGTCCACCTTTTAAGGTCGGACGTAAAGCTCTGGCGTCAAATATAAGCGATATTGCAGCGATGGGGGGCCGCCCTTTATACGGGCTGGTTTCAGTCGGGCTCAGAAAGAACACTCCGTTAAAATATGCCAGAGCTCTGCTCAAGGGAATAAGAAAAGAAGCTGCCCGATATAAAGTAAAGATTATAGGCGGGGATACGGTTTCCTCTAAGGTCAATGTAATTAATATTGTTATCCTGGGTGAAGCGGCGGGGCATAAATATGCTTTGCGAAGCGGAGCTAAAGAAGGCGATTTTATTGCGGTCACCGGCACTCTGGGTAACGGAGCGGCCGCTCTCATTTTCAGGGATATTTACATTCCCGGAATTCACACGGCTTTCGCGGAAGAAGCGGTTAAAACCGGGCTAATTAACGGAATGATAGATGTTTCTGACGGACTAAGCAGTGAAATACACCATCTGGCAGGAGAGAGTTGCCTCGGTGCTTTTATTGATCTTAAAGCCATCCCTGTCTCCTCCTATGCAAAAAAAGCCGCGCGGAGAAGTAAAAAAGATCCCTATGAGCTGGCTTTGAATGGAGGGGAGGATTATGAGTTGCTGTTCACCGCAGCGATGGAAAAACTGCGGAAAGTCCTGGCCCTGGCCAAACGCTTTTCGGTGCAGGTGACAGTGCTGGGTATTATGAGAAATAAAAAAGAAGGGGTAAAACTTGCGGGTATTAGCGGTGAACTGAAAGACCTTGTCAGGAAGGGTTATGACCATTTTGTTTAGGACAAAAAATGGAAAGGAAACGCTGAAATTGGGGGTCAAGATCGGGAAGCTTTTAAGACCCGGCGCGGTAGTTGCCTTGACCGGAGAGCTGGGAGCAGGAAAAACACTTCTTACAAAAGGAATAGTTAAAGGTGCGGGGCTAAAAGCCTACGTTAAAAGCCCGACTTATGTGCTGCTGCATATTTACAGAGGCAAGATCCCTGTTTATCATTATGATTGTTACCGGCTCAAAGGGCCGGCAGACATGGAAAAAATCGGCTATGAGGAATACTTTTATGGTAAGGGAATAACTATTATTGAATGGGCAGAACGCGTTTCTGAAATTATCCCGGCAACTGCGGTAAAAGTAGCTTTCAAGATCTTAAGAGGCGATAATAGAGAGATAGGAATTGCTGGTTTGGAATCAGGGCCAAAAATAAAGCAGGGCTGCGCCGGCAAATGAAATTTCCGGGGAGCTCGCAGCCCGCAGAGTGATAAGTGAGTGCGGGCAGGGCGATGTTGCGGGATTATTGATCCGGACTGAACGGTCAAGGAGTAATTATGAAAGAAGAGCATAAACATAAGAACGAAGCGGGAGCGGACTCAGGTTTTGAGGAAAAACAAGAAATTAAAACGGGAGAGAACATTCTTTTAAAAGAAGAGAACTTATCAGAAAAAGAGCTGCGCGAAGCCTTGAAAAATGCCCGGGAGGAAAACAAACATCTTGCCGGAGAACTTGCCAGGTCAAAAGCGGCGTCCCACGAAAATAAGGATAAGGCTTTAAGAGCTCTGGCCGAGCAGAATAATGCCGCCAAACGCCAGCAGAAAGAAAAAGAAGAATTTATTAAATATGCTTCAGGTGAGGTCGTAAGAAAAATAATACCGGTGCTTGATGATTTTGAGAGCGCGTTAAAAGAGAAAGTTAGCGCACAGGACAATTTTTTTAAGGGAGTGAAGTTGATCTATGGAAATCTGAAAGAAACGCTGGAAAAAGAGGGCTTAAAGAAACAGGAAACTGTGGGCAGGGTATTTGATCCCAACCTGCATGAGGTGGTTGCCACCGAGCCGACAGAGGACCTGAAAAAGGAGAATGTTGTTGCCGAAGAATTCAGGCCGGGTTATATGTTTAAAGAGTTTGTATTAAGGCCGGCGATGGTCAAGGTGTTCAAGAAAACAGAGGAGGATAAAAAAGCAAAGGAAGAGGATATTACCGATCCGGAAAAAACCAATAAAAAGGAACAGGACAGATAAATGGCAAAAAAAGATTATTACGAAATATTAGGGGTGCAGAGGAATGCTTCCCCGGATGAAATAAAAAAGGCCTTCAGGAATCTTGCGAAAAAGCATCACCCGGACGCGAACCCTCACGGGGACCGTGATGAGTCAAAATTCAAGGAAATATCAGAAGCGTATGATGCGCTTTCAGATGATAACAAAAGGCAGATATATGATCAATACGGACATGAAGGCCTGAACCGTCAGGGTTTTCATTATGATGAAACCAGCAACCCCTTTGATAATTTTTCCGATATTTTCGGGGATATGTTTGGAGATGTTTTTGGCGGGCAGGCGTCTTCACGCGGCAGGAGGGGGCAGGATCTCCGCTTTGACCTTGAAGTGGAGTTTAACGAAGCCGTGTTCGGGGCCGAAAAGGATGTGGAAATTCCCAAAATGGAGACCTGCGGTTCCTGTTCCGGAACGGGGTCGAAAAAAGGAACCTCTCCCAAGACCTGCAGCACTTGCGGCGGGCGCGGCCAGGTTATCTATTCTCAGGGCTTTTTTTCGGTGAGCAAAACCTGCGGAAGATGCGGCGGTGAAGGAAAAATAATTGAAGCTCCGTGCAACACCTGCAAAGGAACGGGCCGGGTAAGGCAGACAAAGAGATTGAAGGTAACCATCCCGCCCGGGGTGGACAATGAACAGACCCTGCGTTTGAGCGGAGAAGGTGAGGCCGGAGAACGGGGCGGTAAAAACGGAGATCTGTATATAGTAATGCACATCGGAGAACACCCGATCTTCAAAAGACAGGGCAATGATGTAATATGCGAAGTTCCGATAAGTTTTACGGAAGCGGCTCTGGGCGCAGAAATTGAGGTTCCCGCGCTTGAAGGTTCCGTAAAAGTAAGGATCCCGCAGGGTACTCCTTCCGGAAAAATATTCAGGTTCAGAAATAAAGGCGTGCAGGATGTCAGAAGAAGAGAAAGAGGGGATCAGCTTGTTCAGGTGATCATAGAGGTGCCTGCCAGTCTTAATTCAAAACAAAAAGAGCTCCTTATGGAGTTCGCAAGATCAAGCGGAGAAGAGACGCATCCCGCCCGAGAAGGGTTTTTTAAGAAAGTAAAGAATCTTTTTGCCGATAAAAGGTGATAATGCGCAGATTTTTTGTGGATTCTAAGAATATTATTGAAGAGACAGTATATATTACCGGTTCTGACGTCAGGCATATCCGCGATGTTTTGCGGATGCAAATAGGCGATAAAATAATATGCGTTGACGGTACCGGCACCGGATTTACCGTTTCCCTAACAGGGATTTCTGCCAAAGAAGTAACAGGAAAAATTGAAAGCCGCGAAGCCTTAAGCACAGAAGCTCCGGTAAAAATAACACTGGCACAATCCGTTCCCAAGTCAGATAAAATGGAACTTATCGTCAGGATGTGTACGGAACTGGGAGTGCATGAGATCATTCCGGTGGTCTCCGAACGGGTAGTAGTACAGGGCGACTTGTTGAAAAAAACAACGAGGTGGCAGAGGATCGCAGAAGAGGCAGCAAAACAATCAGGCAGGACTATTGTTCCGGCTCTCAGGCCGGCTGAGAAGTTTATGGCTCTGGTTTCCCGCCTTGACAGGTGGGATGCAGCCCTGCTGCCCTGGGAAATTTGCAGGGAAAATACAATTACCGCTTTTTTGGGGAAAAAAATGCCCGGAAGCTTGATACTTTTTATCGGGCCTGAGGGCGGCTATTCCCATGCTGAAGCCGAAACTGCAAAGAGTAAGGGCGCGGGCCTGGTCACGCTTGGAAAGCGGATCTTAAGAGTAGAAACAGCGGCCCCGGCGGCTCTGACCCTCATAATGAATCATTTTGGTGAACTGTAAAATATATATACGGATGGAGAAGGATTTCTCTTCTGTAAATTAACAGGTATTGCGGATACTTTAAAAAGGAGGAAAATTTCATGTTTGCATTCAACAGGGAAAGAGAAGTCGCGGGGAAGGAAAAAAAACTCTTAAAATTCATGAAAAAAAATAAAATTGACGTGCTTTTGCTGACTAATCTCAATAATTTTGCCTGGATCACGGGAGGCGGCGACAGCCATGTAAGATTTAGCCAGACAGGCGGTGTTTGCACGGCGGTATTTACTCCGGAAAAAAAATACATTGTTACAAGCAACATTGAAGGGGCCCGGATCATGGAGGAAGAGGTCAAAGGACTGGGCTATATTTTGAAAGCCCACAATTGGTGGGAGGAAAATAAGAAAACCGATATTATTAAGAGTATTGCCGGGAATGGCCTGATAGCTTCTGATGACGGGGTTTTTGGAACAAAAAATGTAGATAGCGAACTTATGTACCTGCGTCTTGTTTTAACCAGTGAAGATATAAAAAAATACAAGTGGCTGGGCAAGAAAGCCGGAAAAGCTATGGCCAGGGTCTGTAAAAAAATAAAGCTTGGAAGCCGTGAAGATGATGTTACTGCGGCACTGGCTAAGGAGCTTTTTAAGGATGGAATTCAGCCGACCGTGCTTTTGATGGCGCAGGAAGACCGTGTTTCAAAATACAGGCATCCGGTTTCAACTCAAACTGCCATCAATAAATATATAATGGTCGTCCTTTGTGCGAAAAAATGGGGACTGGTAGTAAATCTTACGAGAATGGTGCATTTTGGCCCCCTGTCTGCCGAACTAAAAAATAAGCATATGGCGGTGCTGAAAGTTGACGCTGTATTTAATCTTTCGTCGAAGATCGGAGCCACAATTGGAGAGGTCTTTAAGAAAGGGCAGGCCGCTTACAAAGAGGCAGGTTTTGCCGAGGAATGGACCCTGCATCATCAGGGCGGCCCTACGGGATACAGTGAAAGAGAATACAAAGGTACTCCTGATAATAAGGAAATCATTCAGGGAAATATGGCTTTTGCCTGGAATCCTTCTATTACGGGAACAAAATGCGAGGATACTGTGCTCTTAAGGAAAAATGGGAAGGTGGAAGTACTTACCCCGACACCGAATTGGCCGATGGTTGCGGTTAAAATAGGCAAAGAAACCCTTAATAGGCCGGATATACTCGTAAGATAAAATATGTCTATAAAGTCTGTAAGGTCCATAAAGTTCGTAAAGTCTAAGATCGTTGAAGGATATTGTTTTAAGCTTTATTAGTTGAATCCGATAATTTTAAAATCTGTGTAATATTTATAAAGGGAAGGAGCTAATATGCTTGGTTGCTTGTTCTGTAAGATCGTACAAAAACAGATCCCTGCAAAAATTGTTTTTGAGGATGACAGGGTTCTTGCTTTTGAGGATGTAACTCCGCAGGCGCCGGTACATATCCTTATTATTCCTAAAGAACATATTCCGACGGTAAACGATATCGCAGGGGATCAGGAAGAGATAATTAAATATATGTTTAAAGCGGCAAAAAATATTGCAAAGTCAAAAAATATTGCCTCTCAGGGTTACCGGCTGGTGATCAATACCAATGCTGAAGCCGGGCAGTCCGTATTCCATCTGCACCTGCATCTGCTGGGAGGAAGGCATATGAACTGGCCGCCAGGATGATCAATTACTAATAGCTTATAGCTAATAACTAATAGTAGATATTAACAGTAATGAGTGAAAAGTTGTCGTTGTATCTTTAAAAGGAGAAAAAGTTGGAAATAGAAAAAAAATTGCCGGTGATAGCTCTTGACGGCCCGGCGGGGAGCGGTAAGAGTACCGTTGCCAGGCTTGTGGCAAAGAGACTGGGAATAAATTATATTGATACCGGGGCAATGTACCGGGCGGTAACTCTAATGGCGCTTAGAGAAAATACTGATACAAAAAACGAGGAGGCTCTTGTCGCACTCGCAAAAAGATGTAATGTTGAACTAAGATTCGAAGAAAAAGGGAGCAAGATATTCGTGAATGGACAGGACGTAACTGAGGATATAAGGCTTCCGGAAGTCTCTAAACTCTCCTCCGATATAGCTGATTCAACAGGTGTAAGAAAATATCTTGTTTCTTTGCAGCAAAAAATGGGCGGGGCCGGAGGTGTAATACTTGACGGAAGAGATATCGGTTCTCTTGTTTTTCCTGATGCGGAGTTCAAATTTTTCCTTGATGCCTCTGTTGAAGAACGCGCTAAAAGAAGGTTTAAAGAGTTAAAGGCCAAAGGAATAGAGCAGTCACTTGAAGAAGTTAAGAAAGATATTCTTGCCCGGGACAGGAGAGATAAAGAACGGCCTTTTGGCGCTTTAAAACTGGTTCCGGATGCCGTAAAAGTGGATACCACAGAACTGAGCACGGAAGAAGTAGTAAATATTATCGCTTCAAGGATCCATTCAAAAGGAGACTCGCAAGTATGAAAGCTGTTATTCTTGTAGGAGGTGAAGGCACCCGGCTGCGGCCCTTGACATTTTGTGTGCCAAAAGCTGCGATACCTGTTGTAAACGAGCCGCTGATCGCTTATATGCTGGGATGGCTGAAAAAGCACGGTATAAATGAGGCAATATTAGTAGCTTGCTACCTCCCGGCCAAGCTCAAAAAAGTTATCGGGGATAAATATTCAGGAATGAAAATAAGGTATATATACGAAAATTCGCCTTTAGGGACAGGCGGGGCAATAAAACGGGCAGAAAAATATTTAACAGGGACAACGGTCGTGATGAACGGTGATTTAATTACCAATATAGACCTGTCAAGAATGCTGCGTTTTCATAAAAATAAAAAAGCAAAAGCAACAATTGCCCTGACACCTGTGGAGGATCCTTCGTCGTTCGGGCTGGTCGAAACGGCAAAGAACGGCAGGGTTACAGGTTTTATAGAAAAACCTGAACCTGAGGAAATACGGGGAAAAGAAACAAATATTAATGCGGGGGTTTATCTGCTTGAACCGGAAATACTAAAACTCATGCGCTTTAATAAGGTTTATTCAATAGAAAAAGATGTTTTTCCGCTTTTGGCCGGAAAAGAATTTTTTGGAATGATATTTAAGAATATATACTGGATGGATTGCGGTACTTTTGAAAAGTACAGGCAGGTTACTGTGGATATATTGCGGCGGAAGTTTGTTCCTTACATTAAAATAGGAATGAAAAAGAATGTTTCTGTTGGAGCCGGTTCTGTGCTGGAGACCGGTACAAAAATGACCGGGCCTCTGGTTATCGGTAACTATTGTTTGGTGGGAGAAAATGCAAAATTAACAAATTGTATTATCTGGGATAAAGTGCGGATAGAGGAAGGCGCGGAGCTGAATAATTGTATTATTGCCCACCGTTGCAGGATCGGGAAAAGTTCAATACTTACTGGAGCAGTTCTTGGTGCCGATACCTTTATAAAGGCCGGGAGCAGAATAAATAGTTGAGCAAAAAACAAAAGTTGAAAATATTGATAGTTTCGGTCTGGTATCCTTCGAAGGTTAATCCTTCAGCAGGGATCTTTGTGCAAGAATTTGCGAAGGCCATATCCCTTTTTGCGGACACAGCAGTACTTAGCGTAATACCTGTTGCTAAAAACAATTATGAGCTTCTTGGGTTGCATGATGATATTGAAGACGGTGTAAGAGTTGTAAGACTTTACTTTAGAAAGGCAGCCTTGTTCAATAAGGCGGTCGGCTTCTTCATGTTCCTTAAAGGGGTAAGATACCTAAGCAGAAAAAATTATGAGCCGGACATCGTTAATGCGCATGTATTTTATTCCGCGGTACCCGTTATTTTATCAAGCCACACGCGTGATAAACCTTTGATAGTGACGGAACATTCTACTGACTTTCTTAGGCCCCGCGGGCCGGGTATTTTGCGGGGGAAAATTTACGCCTGGGTGGCAAAAAGGGCAAAATTAGTTATGCCCGTGAGTCATCACCTGCGCAAAGCGATGCAAGGATATTCTAAAGCGGAATACAGCGTATTCCCAAATATTTATGATCCGAAAATATTTTATTACAAAAAAACAGAGTCAAATAAAAAGAAGGTAAAACTTATTTATGCCGGCGGGCTTATTCAAAGAAAGGGAATAGATATATTGCTGACAGCGGTTTCCGGGCTGAAGAATAAAAATATTTTTTTGGCTCTGGTCGGAGACGGCCCGGAACAGGAAAAATATGAACAGCTGTCGCGGGATTTAGGTGTTTCTAGAAATATCACTTTTTACGGGCATAAGAACCACAGGGAAATTGCGGATTTAATGCGTAAAAGCGACATTTATGTGCATGGCAGCAGATCAGAAACCTTTGGGTGTGTGCTAATGGAGGCAATGGCTTGCGGCTTGCCGGTGGTTGCCGCAGGAGTCGGGGGGGTTCCTGAGGTAGTTGATAAAGAATCGGGCATTTTAGTGGCTTCCGGAGACATTGAAGCATTTAAGAATGCAATACTCAGGATTCTTTTAAAACCGGCAGAATATAACAGGAAAAATATTGCCGCCCGAGCCTTTAAGAGATTCAGCAGGGAAAAAGCCGGTAAAAAGCTTATAAATATCTTTACAAGGCAAATCAGCGCCGCAGGCAGGGAGCAGAAATAATAATGAGGTTTTTTGCGGGGGGCATAATTAATTTTCTTACCAGGATCCTTCTGGCCGCTCTCGGCCTGGTAAACGGAATAATTATTTCAAGGGTGCTTGATCCCGAAGGCAGGGGCCTTTATTCTCTTGTTGCTCTCGTTATGTCAATGTTGTTTTTGGTGGGAAATTTTGGGCTAAATTCTTCAACTATTTATTATGCGGCAAAGACGGATACGGATAAGCATAAGCTTCTTGCGAATTCTTTTGTTATTTGTTTTTTTCTTCCGCTTGTATTAGGCACCGGGTTTTTTATGCTGGCGCCGCTTTTCAATAAATTATTAGCAGGCATGTCAAGCAAATATATTTTGATGTCGGTAAGCGCTTTACCTTTTTATTTCTTTTATAACATTTTTAACGGAATATTACTGGGAACAAACAGGGTGAAAGAATATAATTTTGTCAGGATATTTGAAAGTATTGCAATACTTGTTTTTATTTTTTCCGCGCTCTATATTTTTAAATTGGGATTGAAAGGCGCGGTTTTAGGCTGGTGGCTGTCCATATTCTTCACGGCCATACTAGCCGTTGTGCTTGTGTTCCGGAAAGTAAAATTTAAGTTTGAGTTCTTCCCCGCGCAATTCAAAGAAACAGCCAGGTTTGGCATAAAAAGTTATTTTTCAAATCTTTCTCAATTTTTCAATTACCGCCTGGATATGTTCCTGGTCAGCATGTTTACCGGCTGGGCAGGGGTCGGTATCTATGCTGTCGCTGTCAGCCTGGGTGAGATCCTCTGGTTTTTACCGGGTTCCATGGCTTTATTACTTTTGCCTAAAACCTCGGCAACTCCCGACAAAGAAAGAAACAGTTTTACTCCGGTAGTTTGCAGGGTAACGTTCGCTTTTACTATTATCACAGGAGTTTTGCTTTTTATTTTTTCCGATACAATAGTTAAGCTGCTGTTCGGCGAGAAGTTTATTCCCTCAATTTTACCATTGCTTATTTTGATCCCGGGAACGCTTATATATTCGATACAAACAATTTTGGCCAGTGACATAGCCGGCAGAGGAAAACCTGAATATAATACGTACATCTCTTTTGGCGGATTGACTGCCACGATAATATTGGATCTGCTGTTAATACCTTCCCGCGGAGTGAGCGGAGCGGCTTTTGCTTCTTCAGTTTCATATATAGCTACCACGGCAGTTACCATAGCGGTATTTTTAAAAATGTCCGGAGGGGAACTGGGTTCTATAATATTTATCAAACGGAGGGATATTGAGCTATTCGGAAAAAGTATCGGTGTTATTAAGAAATAAAACAACGGAACTATTCATAAGATGCTTGTTCCTCATATGTCTTTTTGTCATCTGTTTACTTATGGGGTATAACACCGGACTGCTGGCGTTGATCTTAGCTGCCGGCTGTTATTTTGTTTTTGTGAAACAGGGCCCGGAACTGCCTCTTTGGCTTTCCATAATTTTTCTTCTGCCTATCAGGATTCCTGTGACTTTTTTAGGGGAGGACTATCAAATTAAACTTTTGTTCTTTGGTTTTGTCCTTATTTCATTATTTTCCTGTAAAATGAGGCTGCTTAAAGAAAAGGAGAAACCCAAACTTCCATTAATTCTCCCGATGCTGGTATTATTGGTATTTTTTATTATTGGAGCCGTAAGGTCGGATGCGCCGCTGCCGGATAAACCTTACTTCCTGAGAAGTTTTATTTTCAGGAGCATTTTTTTATATTTGCTATTGAACATTTACGGCAGAAAAGACCTTGTCAGGCTTATTAAAGCAATATCCGCAAGCTCCATCCTTATGGCGCTATTGGGAATTTACCAGCATATTTTTAAAAGTTATTTTATGATTAACTGTAATTTGCCGGAATTCAGAGCTATGGGAACATTTGATCATCCGAATGTTTTTGCTCTTTTTGTGTTTATAGCCGGTGTCCTCTCTGTCGGCATGTTTTTTTATTCTAAGGCCCTTAAATCTAGAATATATTTTGGAGCTGTTTTTCTTCTTAACTTTACAGCCCTGCTCATGTCCTATTCCCGGAGCTTGTGGCTGTGCCTGATCGCGGGTTTATTTCTGTTTTTTGTTATGTATAATAAAAAAGCGGTTATTATTCTGGCCGGCGTAATGCTTATTATTTTATTGTTATTGCCTGCCGATTTAAAAAATAGATTCATGAATCCGGTTAACCTGAATGACCCTTCGCATCAGATAAGGGTTGGTCTGATCATGAACGGATTAAATATTATTAAAAATAACCCGGTATTTGGGATCGGAGACGGTAATTCTTATTATCAATATGATAAATACAAAGTAAGAGATACAAGCGTGGTCAGGAAGATCCATACCCAGCTGATAATGTTAACAGCAGAATACGGTATAGCCGGTTTAACGGTGTTTCTATATTTAATAGTAGCTGTTTTTTTAAATATGATAAAAATAATTAAACTGTTAGATAATAAAGACAGGATCCTTCAATACGCTCTTATCTCGGTTTTTGCGGGTTTATTGATCAATGCGCAGTTTAACGGAAACTTCTTTCAGGAAAGTTATGTTTGGCTTATAATGGGATTCGGCCTTTTGCCGGGTATTCCGGCTAATATGCATTTATAAAATCAGCTAAAGCAGGCAAAAATAGATATATAAACCGGAAAAATACCGGAAGGAACGAAAGAGTGAAAGTACTAACGGTTGTCGGCGCCCGTCCGCAGTTTATTAAGGCGGCCGTGGTTTCAGCCGCTCTGAAACGGAAGGGAATTAAAGAAGTGATGGTGCATACTGGGCAGCATTATGATTATAATATGTCCGCTCTTTTCTTTAAGGAACTGGGAATAAAAAAAGCAAGATACAATCTAGGCATTGGCGCAATGGCTAGAAATAAAATGATAGCCCGGATGCGTGTAAAGATCGAAAAAATAATAAGTATTGAGAAACCGGTTTGTTTGCTGGTCTACGGAGATACTAACTCCACGCTGGCAGGCGCGCTGGCCGCGGGTAAGTTCCGTCTCCCGGTGGCGCATGTCGAAGCCGGGCTTAGAAGTTATAACAAAAATATGCCTGAGGAGTTGAACAGGATAGAGACGGACAAAATTTCAGAGCTTTTATTCTGCCCCACCGGGACTGCCGTTAAGAACCTGGGCAAGGAAGGAATAAAGAAAGGGGTCAAGCTTACCGGGGATGTGATGTATGACGCAATAGTGAGATTTCTTCCTGTTGCCCGGAGCAGATCCAAAATTCTACGGCAGCTTGCGTTGAAAAAAAATAACTATATTCTGGTGACCCTGCACAGAGCAGAAAATACTGATAATGAAAGGCGGCTTACTTCTATTTTTCGAGCTCTTTTTAAGCTAGCCGAATATAAAAAGATAGTTTTGCCTCTGCATCCCAGGACAAAAAAATACCTGCTCGCTTTTGGCCTGCTGGAAGAAGCTTCCAAATATATTCAGCTCGTAGAACCGGTCGGGTATCTTGATAACCTCCTGCTTATGAAAAACGCCTCTATAGTATGTACTGATTCCGGAGGCATGCAGAAGGAGGCCTACCTGCTTAAAGTACGCTGCCTAACTCTGCGGGAAGAAACGGAATGGGGGGAAACCGTGAAAGCAGGCTGGAATGTAATTGCCGGAACTGACGCAAAACGCATACTTAAGGAAGGCCTGAGTAGAAAAAAAACAGGCAGGCATCCTGAACTCTACGGGGATGGACACGCTTCCTTAAAGATAGCCGAATTTTTAAAGGAGCAATATTCTTGAAAATAGTATTTCTTACTCAATATTTTCCTCCGGAAATTGGAGCTCCCCAGGCGCGGCTCTTTGAATTGGCGCGCGGGCTAAAAAATAAGGGGCATGAAATTACTATACTTACCGCCTTTCCTAACTATCCCGGCGGCAAGATCCTTGCAGGTTACAAACTAAGACCTGTGATGGAGGAGAACATAGACGGGCTCCGGGTGATACGTTCCTGGATCTACCCTTCTCATAGTAAGAGTCTTATTAAAAGGCTTGCTAATTATTTCTCTTTTTTAGTATCTTCAATGTTTTTTGGCCTTTTTAAACTTGGCCGGCATGATATTCTGCTCTGTGAAACGCCGCCGCTTTTTCTGGGTATCTCCGCGTTTGTCCTGTCCCGCCTCAAAGGTTCAAAAATGTACCTTTATGTTTCCGATCTTTGGCCGGATTCAGCGGTTGATCTCGGAATGCTTAAAAATAAAACATTGATAAAAATGTCTAAATGGCTGGAGCTATTTCTTTACAGAAGATCCTCAAAAGTTATTGTAGTCACCGAAGGAATAAAAAGGATCATAGAAGCAAATACTTTTATGAAAGACAAAGTTTTTACCGTAACAAACGGAGTAGATATGGAGTTGTTTACGCCCGGGGATAAATTGGGAGCAAGGAAGACCCTGGGCCTGCCGCAGGACAGTTTTATTATTATGTATTCCGGTAATCACGGGATAGCGCAGAATCTGTTTACAGTATTAAAATGCGCTAAAAAAATGGAAAAAAAGCAGGAGTATTTATTTGTTTTTGCCGGTGACGGAGTTGAAAAGCCTTTATTGATGGACTGGAAAGACAGGGAAAAGCTTGCTAATGTTATTTTTTTAAAGAGTTTCAGTAAAAAACAAATGCCGCTTGTTCTCTCCGCCGCTGATGCGGCTGTAATACCGCTCAAAGATATTGAACTCTTTGAGAAGGCGCTTCCTTCAAAGATGTTTGAAATGATGGCCATGGGTATACCCGTCATCCTTGGAGTTAAAGGAGAAGCAGCGGAAGTAATTAAAACCGCGGATTGCGGGATAAATATACCTCCTGAGGATGAGAATAGCATGGAAAAAGCCATTCTTGAACTATATAATAGTAAGGATTTGCGCGAGCGCCTGGCGAAAAATGGCAGGCAATACGCAGGCAGGTGCTTTTCCAGGGAAAAAATAATAAATCTATTTGAGAGGTTACTATAATGGAAGAGATATTGAACAGTAATTCTAATCCTTTCGCTGCAGTAGAGAGGAAATACATTTTTAAGCCACAGTTGCTGTACTATCTGGTTTTTATCGGCCTCGCGGTCCTTTACATGTTAACTCTGGCAACGACAATAACCGCAACGGGTGATAGTTCAGAATTTGTCGTTTCTTCATATGTCCTGGGTGTCGCGCATCCTCCGGGTTATCCGCTCTTTACTCTGGTAGGACACCTTTTTACCTACCTTCCATTATTTAATATGGCCTATAGGATAAATATTTTTTCCATGCTTTTCTCCATGCTTTCCCTTATTATCTGTTTTGAGATACTAAAAAAACTAATAAAAAATGATCTGGTAGCGATCATTTGTGTCGTTTTTCTCGCTATTACGCGGCTTGTCTGGGAGTATTCAATAGTTGCCGAAGTATTTGCGCTTAACAATTTTTTTGTGCTTTTGCTTATTTTAATAATAATTAAGTGGGAGGAGACCGGCAGCGGAAAAATTCTATATCTTTTTTGTTTTATTCTGGGCTTAAGCCTTACTCATCATCAGACTATTCTGTTCCTAACTCCGGCTTTTGCGTTGTTTATCTATCAAAATAGGAATAAATTAAAAGGGTTTAACTATATTTTGGCAGGGTTTTTATTTATAGCCGGCTTGACACCATATGGGTTCCTTCCTTACGCAGCTTCAAGAATGCCGCCTCTTAATTGGGATGATCCAACAACATTTGAGAAGTTTATTCATATAATAAAAAGGGGTGATTATCCGTCCCCGGCTGTTAACTTTGAACATTTTTTTGACTGGGAATACGGACAACTTTATCTTTATATAGCTTCCGCGTTCAGGAATTTAACCGTGGCGGGGTTTTTGTTGGGTTTAGTGGGAATTTTTACCGGCCATAGCAGAATGAAAAAACATTATTGGTTGTTTCTCATAGCGTTTATATTCACAAGCATAATCTTTGTTTCTCTCATCGGCTACAACCGTGACCCAGTTGTACTGCATGTGATTCAAAGGCTTTATATTTACTCCTTTCTGATCTTTATTGTTTTTATAGCTCTGGGGATCATCTGGCTAAATGAGAAATTCAATAAAATTAATAATTTGGTTTCTTATATCTGTATAACTCTCGTTCTATTATTACTGGTAAATAATTATTCTAATGTTGACAAGTCAAATAATCATCTGCTTTATAATTTTACCGGGAATATGCTTAAGAGCTATCCTCCGGGCTCAATTATGATTGTCAGCGGAGATACACTTTCAATGGGAATAGATTATCATCAGATGGTTGAAAAACACAGGCGGGATGTTATAGTCGTTGATCAGGAAAAAATGACCTACCCCTGGTACTGCGAACAAAAACGCAAACAAGAACCCACGCTGGATGTTCCTTTCATGTTGTATAACGGCACAACTCATCCGATTTCAGAATTTGTTGAAGCAAATTATGACCACCATAAAATTTATGTAACGGGGCCCAGGGATCCCAGTTTGGATAAAGACTATGTAATGGTCGGGCAGGGACTGCTTCGTGTGCTTATTAAACTGCCTGCCTCCGTTAATATGAATGCTGTTCCGCCCCAGCTTGTAAAGATCGAAGAAAAAAAAGCCGAGAATGATATAATATGGAAAAATTTTGAACTTAAAGACGCTGTAGTCGGAAGATACGAACCTAAATCTTTTGAGGGTGAAATTGTCACTATATACGCCAAAGCCAGGTTCAACCAAGGGTGGGCTTACGAGTATAACAGGAAATACGAATGGGCCATAAAGGAATATGAAGAAGCTATAAAAATTGATGCCTCTTTTGCTTCACCGTATAAGAATCTTGGTATTTTATATTTAAACGCTTTAAACCGGCCCGATCTGACCGTAAAGTATTGGGATGAATATTTGCAAAAGAAAAATATTTTTGAGACAGATAAGGAAGCATTTTCTCTACAGCAGGAGCTGGAAAAAATACGCAAATATACCATGCAAAATCCTAAAGGCAGCCTAAAATGAAAGACTTGCTTAAAAAGGCAAAGCAAATAAAGCTGTATAGCGTCAAAATTAGAAGAGAGTTACATGCTTGCGCAGAACTCGGATTTGAGGAATACAAAACTTCAAAAGTAATTCAAAGGGAACTTAAAAAGCTTGGTATTCCTTTTAAGATTGCGGCTAAGACCGGAGTGGTTGCTCTCATCAAAGGGGCTTACGCAGGCAAAGTAATAGCCGTAAGAGCCGATATGGATGCTTTACCCATTAAAGAAGAAACCGGGCTTCCTTTTGCTTCCGGGCATAAGGGAATAATGCACGCCTGCGGCCATGATGTCCATATGGCCTGTGTGCTTAGTCTGGCTAAACTGCTTTCAGAAATGAAAAAAGAGCTTAAAGGTTCAGTTAAACTTATTTTTCAACCTCATGAGGAAATGGGAAAGTTTAATCTTGATGGCGCAAAAAAAATGATCGAAGACGGTGTTATGAAAGCTCCGGTTCCAGAGGCCGTAATAGGACTGCATGTTCATCCACCTCTGAAAACAGGGGCAATTGAGCTGAATTACGGGAAAATTTATGCCAATGCCGATGTTTTTGAGATAAAAGTTAAGGGGAGCGGCGGGCACGGGTCGGCACCGGAAGAAACTATCGATCCTGTTATTGCCGCTGCTGCGATCATTATGAACCTGCAATCCATTGTTTCAAGGAACGTTTCACCTTTTTTTTCTGCCGTTATTTCTATCACAATGCTTAAGGCGGGAGAAACCACAAATGTTATCCCGCCGGAAGTGCTGATGCTCGGAACGGTAAGGACCCTGGATAATGATACCAAAAAACTGGTTAAGCGGAGAATGCAAAATATCATCAGTTCAACCGCAAAAGCTTTTGGAGCCACCGCCGGGTTCAATTATATCGACGGGTATCCTTACTTTTCCAATAACAGCGCGCTCGCCGGACTGATAGAAAAAGCTGCCGCTAAAATTATCGGAAAAAATAATGTTTATATTTCCACACAGCCTTCCATGGGCGGTGAAAATTTCGGGCATTTTGCAAAACTTGCCCCGGGCTGTTATTTTAATCTGGGGGTTGCTGATAAAAAAAAGAAAAAACCGCTAAAGCTGCACAATTCTAAATTTGATATTGATGAAAATGCTCTTTATTGGGGAACAGCTATTCTTGCTCAAGCCTGCTTTGATTTTCTGGACAAGAAATAAAAGGCCTGAATATTTATGAAACCAAAAGATTACCTTTATTCAATAATAAGCGGTTTTCTCCTGATGTTTTCTTTCCCGAGTATTTTTATTCTAAATCTCTCGGGTAGTACCGGCATCCTTGCTTTTTTCAGCCTGGTTCCTTTTTTGATAGTCTTAAAAAATAAAACAATAAAGCAGTCTTTTCTGCTTGGTTCTATTACAGGTTTTATTTACCTTGGCGGAGCGGTTTACTGGCTTAATAATATGAGAGAACTGGGAGTTCTGGCATTTCCCTGCTGGCTGCTTCTGGCTTTCTACCTGTCGCTGTTTATAGGTTTTTTTGCGGTAATAACCCGTAAAATAGGACTGGCTTTTGCGCCGTTCGTCTGGGTGGGCTTGGAATATTTACGGACACATCTTTTTGGCGGCTTTCCCTGGTGCCTCCTGGGTTATTCTCAATTTAATTGTCTTCAAATTATTCAAATCTCGGATATTACCGGGGTTTACGGTATTTCCTTTCTATTGGTTCTAATAAATACAGGTATTGCCTTCGTTTTCACGTCTGAAAGGCCGGAAAAAAATAAAAAATTCCTGCCTTTGGCAGCGGGCAGCATACTTCTTGCAATTTTTCTGATCTATGGTTTTCTAAGCCTGAAAAAACTGGGAACGGGAAGCGGGAAAAAATATAACTTCAGGGTTGTACAGGCTGCTATTGCCCAACCGGAAAAATGGGATCCTTATTACGCCGAAACAGCTTTTTCCAAATATGAAAAATTGAGCGAAAATATTAATAATGAATCGCAGGAAATTATAGTCTGGCCTGAAACCGCCACGGCTATGTATGTGAAATATAGGCCGGAATATTGGGCCAGTTTGGTGAAACTGGCAAAGAGCTCGCAAGCCGATCTTTTTATCGGCTCTCCTGAAGCCGTGCCTGATAAAGATCTTAATGTGGCAGAAGCGTATAATTCAGTTATCCACTTTTCAAAAGAAGGGAAAGTACTCGGAATATATGCTAAGATGCATCTGGTGCCGTTTGGAGAATTTGTTCCCTTTGAAAAGCAGTTGAAATTTCTGGAAAAATTTACTACAGGTTTTAATAAATGGAACAAAGGAAAAACTCCGGTAATATTCACCACTACAAATGGCCTGAAGGTTTCGTCTCCTGTTTGCTGGGAGGTTATTTTCCCTTCAGATTGCCGCCGGTTTGTGAAACTCGGAGCCAGATATCTTTTGACTGTTTCCAATGACGGCTGGTATGGTATATCCGCTGCACCATACCAGCATTTTATTGTTTTGCCGTTTCGGGCAGTGGAGAACAGGGTTTCTATCAGCAGGGCTGCTAATTCCGCGCTTAGCGGGTTCATTGACTATACGGGGAAGATTATCGGGACGCTCGGACAAAATGAAATAAATACCCTGTCTGCGAGTCTGAGTGATTCCGGCTGCGGGAATACTTTTTACACCGAGTATGGTGATCTATTTTCCTGGATCTGTATTTTTCTTGTATTTATAGGTATTATATATGAATTCAGGGCAGGCAAAGGAAAAAATGTCAGCAGATGAAAATATTAAAATACTTTTCGTGGCGTCGGAAGTTTTTCCTTTTGCCAAAACAGGCGGTCTCGCTGATGTGGCTTCGGCTCTGCCTAAAGCACTTTCAAAAATTAACTGCAATGTTAAAGTTATTTTACCGAAATACTCAACTATTGACGCAATTAAGTATGATCTAGAGTTTGTTTGCGAACTTCCAAACGGGGGCGCGGTAAAGAAGTGCAAGCTTAAAGGTTCAACCGTTGAATTCTTTTTTATAGAATATGAATATTATTTTGGCAGGAAGGCCCTTTACGGGGAAAACGGAGCTGATTACGCGGACAATGCCGAAAGATATATTTACTTTTGCAAAGCCGTGCTTGATTTTGCCCGGGTTACAGGCTTTAAGCCTGACGTTATTCATTGTAATGACTGGCAAGCGGCGCTGATCCCTGTTTATCTTGAAACGCTCAGAAAAGACCCTTTTTTTAAAAATACGGGGACGGTTATGACAATTCATAATCTGGCCTATCAGGGGATCTTTCATAAAGATACTATGTACGCGACCGGCCTCCCCTGGTCCTTTTTTACAAGAGATAGATTGGAGTATTGGGATCATCTGAATTTTATGAAAGGAGGCCTTGTTTTCGCTGATATTGTCAACACGGTCAGTGAGACCTATGCGAGGGAAATTCAATCAAGTTATGACTACGGGTGGGGGCTGGAAGGCATCTTGCAGGCGCGAAAGCACGATGTTTACGGAATACTGAACGGGATCGACAGCCGGGATTGGTCTCCCGCAACAGATAAGTATCTTACAAATAAATTCGATATTTTATCCCTAGGAAGAAAACTTGAAAATAAAAAGCTCCTCTCAGGCAAAGTTGGCGTGCCGTTCAAACCGGGAACGCCTCTTATCGGGATCGTTTCCCGTTTTGCCGATCAGAAGGGTTTTGATATTATCGGGCAGGCCCTGGAGCTGCTTTTGCAGAATGATATTCAGCTCGTGGCGCAAGGGGTGGGCGAACAGAGGTATTTTGAGATGTTCAGAAAATTCCGCTTAAAATATCCGGATAAAATAAGCGTGGTTGAAAGTTTCAATGAGAGGATCGCGCATTTGATCTATGCGGGCGCGGATATGTTCCTGATGCCGTCAAGATTTGAACCCTGCGGGCTTTCTCAGCTGATCAGTTATAGGTATGGAACAATTCCCATTGTCCGCGAGACCGGAGGTTTGGCAGATTCGGTAAAGAACTATGACCCAAAGACTGGACAGGGTACGGGTTTTGTGTTCAAAAATTATTCCCCCTGGTCTCTGCTGGATGCTGTTTCCCGGGCAGGGGAAGTTTACCGGACAAAAGAATTATGGGCAAGGCTTATTCTTAAAGATATGAAGCTGGATTTTTCCTGGGATATTTCCGCCGGCAAATATCTTGAACTCTATAAAAAGATCATCGTGAAACGCAAATGAAAAAGAATGAAAATATTCTTGCATATGCTTTTATTTTTCCGGCGGCTCTTGTGATTATTGTTTTCCATATTTTCCCCACGCTCTATTCCTGGTATATCAGTTTGTTTGACTGGGACCTTATTTCAAAGACAAAGGAATTTGTCGGCCTGGCGAATTATAGTAAACTATTTTCCGACCCTGATTTTTTAAAATCGCTGTTAAATACCGTATATTTTGCGGCCGGTACCATACCTTTGAGTATTGTAATAGCTTTTACTGTTGCGTATGGTTTGAGCCGGAAGATCAAAGGCCTTTCTTTTTTTAGAACCGTGTATTTCCTTCCCGTTGTGACCTCGGTAAATGCTGTCGCAATGATATGGCTTTGGATCTATCATCCTGATGCGGGTATTCTTAACTGGTTTCTTGGACTTTTTGGCGTTTCGCCTCATAAATGGCTCCTCGATCCCGTACTGGCTATGCCGGCGGTAATATTAATGTCTATCTGGAAAAGCCTGGGGTACAACATCATAATATTTCTCGTTGGTATTCTCAGCATTCCCGGGGAATACTATGAAGCCGCCCAAATTGACGGGGCTTCCGGTTTTCAGATATTCAGGCACATAACCCTGCCTCTTGTAATGCCTGCTATTTTTTTCGTATCTCTTGTCTCGCTTATCGGGTCATTTCAGACTTTTACCCAGATCTACATGTTGACTCCGGAAGGGGGCCCTTTAAAATCAACTATGGTCATAGTCTATTACCTTTATCAGAATGCGTTTGTGTTCTTTAAAGTCGGCTACGCTTCCGCTATCTCTTTTATAATATTTCTTATTATCTTCACGCTTACACTGCTTCAGAACAGATTTTGGGGGGAAAAGATAGATTATGAAAATTAAAAGAAATCTTCTTTATCTGTTCCTCCTCGCGGGTGCTTTTCTTATGGCCGTCCCGTTTATCTGGATGCTTCTTACTTCATTAAAGGCCCCGGACGAGGTTTTGACCATTCCGCCAAAACTGCTGCCTTCCGTTCTTAATTTTAAAAATTATTCGTACGCTTTTGCTGCTGCGCCTTTTGGCATTTATTTTCTGAACAGTTTCCTGGTCACGGCCGTAAGTACCTTTCTTCAAGTGGTGACTTCGGCACTGGCTGCTTATGCTTTTGCCAGGTTTGAGTTCAGGGGGAAAAAAATTCTTTTCCTTTTATTTCTCGGCACTATGATGATCCCTATAGAAGTGACGCTTGTTCCTAATTATATTATTCTTAAAAATCTCGGCTGGCTTGACACGTATATGGCCTTAATAATCCCCTGGGCGGTATCCGTATTTGGTATTTTCCTTATGCGCCAGTTCTTTATATCTTTACCCAAAGAGTTATTTGATCAGGCGCAGATAGACGGCTGCACTCACTGGCAAATATTATGGAAGATCGTTTTTCCCATATCCCGGCCTGTTTTTATTACTGTCAGTGTGTTTTCAATGGTTGGAAGCTGGAACTCGTTTCTTTGGCCTTTAATAATGACCAGCAGCGAGAGTATGCGCACCGTTCCGGTCGGGCTTGCTTATTTTTCTTTTGAGTATGCCACCAGATACCATCTGATGATGGCCGCGGCCTTATTTGCGACGCTTCCGGTGATAATCGTTTACTTTTTTGCGCAAAAATATTTCATAGAAGGAATAGCTACTACAGGGATGAAATAGCCGGAGTGAGCAGGAAGCAATTTATTGCCGGCTAACTTTTTTTAAAGCGTGTGCCTTCTGGAAATACCTGAAGTATAAAATACCGGAACAATCTGAATACTTTTAAACCCTGGTTTTTCTTCTTGTTATTGTATCCTGATTTCTATATAATTAACTTATTAAAAGGCGGAAAAATGAAACGAATAATATTGTTGATGATGTCAGCAGCTTTCTTATTCTCGGCGTGCGGGGTTTCTTCGAAAAAGCTCAAGCTTACTTTTTGGCATGCCATGGCCGATCCCAAGGACAAGGTCCTGCTTGGTCTCATAGAAGATTTTGAAAAACAAAATACTGATATTAAGATCAACGCCCAGTATGTGGGTAACTATGATATCCTTCTTCAAAAACTTATGGCTTCCGTGGGCGCGGGCAACCCTCCCGATATAGCCCAGGTCTACGAGAATTGGACGACGCGTTTCAAGGAAGAGAATGTTATTTTACCTGTTTCTGACTGGCTTGAAAAAGATAAGGAGTCAAAAAAAGACCTGGCTGATATATTCCCGGTTTTTATTAAAAATAACAGCTATGATAAAAAAATGTGGACCTTTCCCTTCAATAAATCCATCTATGTTTATTATTATAACCGGTCGCTTTTTAAAAAAGAAGGGCTGGCCGCCCCGAAAACTATTCCTGAGTTCCTTAGTACCTGTACCAAGCTGACAAAAAGGGACAGTTCAGGTAAGACCATTCAATATGGATTTGGTTTTCGCGCCAATATAGATGTGTTTGCCATTTTCCTTTATATGAACAAGGGCAGGTTCTTTAATGAGCCGGAAACGAGATCGGTTTTTAATGATGAAACAGGCCGGGATACTCTGCAGTTCATAGTTGACCTTGTGAACAAATATAAAGTAGCCTATTACACTAAAGATTATTTGGATAATGATTTTGGCGCGGGGAGAATGGCCTCATTTTTTTCCACGAATCCCCATCGCAGCTATCTGGAACCCGGGCTTTCTTTTCCCTTAGGAGTCGCGTCTTTGCCTGCCGGAAAAATTAAGGCCGCGCCGATTGCCGGAACCAATATAGCCGTTTTTTCCAAGAAAAACAGTACAAAGGAGCGGGAGTCCGCCTGCTGGAAATTCATAAAGTGGATGTCCAGCATAGAAAATAATGTGAAATGGGCGATAGGCACTTCCTACCTGCCTATCAGAAGATCTGCTCTTGAAAGCCCTTTAATGATCGAGCATCTAAAGAAAAAGCCTTTAGATCTGGTGGGAATTGAAGAGTTGAAAACTGCCGTTACCGATCCGAGGGTTAAATGCTGGCAGGAAGCACGAATTTATATCGGGGAGGCGCTTGAAAAAGCGCTTCTGGGCAAATCCACTCCACAAGCTGCTTTGGATGAAGCTGCGAAAAAAATAGATGCGCTTTTAGCAAGAGAATAAGCTTGAAATATTTAGTATTGACTTTAAAACTCTTTATTGGTAAGATTATGCAGACATCCGAAAAGGCACACATGTCGTAAGACATGGCCGCAAAGCCACGGGTCCATCTGAAGAAGAAGGACGGCCGGGCATACCGATAACTTATAGTAAGAGATGCTTCTTGTAGAACCGCTAAGTTATCGGGAAGTAATAACGCGGTTTTTTTAATGATTTTTAAGTAAGAAAGTACCGGGTTGTTTTGCAAGAAAAAATTAAAGCGCTATAGGGTCGGTCGATATGGATAAGCATCCTTTGGGTGAAATGCTTATACGGGAGAAGTTAATTACTCCCGCGCAACTCGAAAAGGCTCTTGCCGAGCAAAAGGCGAGTAATAAGCGTCTTGGCCATTCCTTGGTAGATATGGGTTATATTACCGAAGACAATCTCCTGATGGTTCTCGGTAAACAACTAGACACCCCCTATATTAATCTTAACAGTATCACAATAGATCCGGAAGTAATAAAGATCATTCCCGAAGATATCTGCAGAAGATACAAAGTCCTCCCATTTTCTCTTGAAAAAAATACAGTATCTGTCGCCATGATCGATCCCCTGGATTTCAGGATCATTAACGATATTAAATTCCTCATTCATAAAGAAATTAAACCCATGCTTGCCAGCGAAAAAGCTTTAATTAAGTCGATATCAAAATACTACGGCTTAACAGACGAAATGCGCGACATGGTTAAAGAAATAGATAATAAACTCCTGGATGACGGTCAGACCGCTGACGAAGAAAAAGCAGAAGAGAGCAGCGACGAAGCGCCTATAATTAAGATCGTTGACCTGATAATAATTAATGCCGTAAAGGAAAGAGCCACCGATATACACATTGAGCCTTTTGAAAAAACTATGAGAATCAGATACCGGAAAGATGGAGTGTTACACGAGGTGCCTGCGCCTCCTTTTCAGCTCTATCCTGCCATGGTTTCCCGCGTAAAAATTATGTCGCGTCTGGATATTGCTGAAACCCGGCTGCCTCAAGACGGGCGTATTACCAAGAAAATAATCGGCAGGGATATTGACTTCCGTGTTTCCATTGTTCCCAACCAGTTCGGCGAGCGTATCGTACTTCGAGTTCTGGACAGGGGCGCAACGGTACTCGATCTGGAAAAATTAGGCATGCAGGGTGATGACCTGGTAAAATTCCTTGATTCAATTAATAAACCTTACGGAATGATACTGATTTCCGGGCCGACGGGCTCCGGTAAAACAACCACTCTTTACGCGGCTCTTAATAAGATCTATAATACGGCGGATAATATTCTTACCATTGAAGACCCCATAGAATATTCTTTTTTTGGTATCGGACAGGTAGAGGTTAAAGAAGAAATAGGGCTTACTTTCTCCAAAATATTAAGGTCTTTCCTCCGGCATGACCCGGACATCATTCTGCTTGGTGAAATGCGGGATTTTGAAACGGCGGATATTTCTGTGCGCGCCGCGCTTACAGGCCATATGGTTTTTTCCACTATACATACCAATGATGCTCCGAGTTCAGTTACCCGGCTTATCGATATGGGCATAGAACCGTTTTTGATCAACTCAAGTGTTGTTATGGTTATGGCTCAGCGTCTTGTAAGAAAAGCGTGCGAGCATTGCCGGAAATCATATGTGATGACAAAAGAACAACAGCTGGCAACGCTCGGGGTAGTAGTTAATAAACAGGGCGCAAAGTTTTATAAGACTCCGGGTTGTGAGATCTGCGGCGGTTCCGGATTCAGGGGACGTATCGCCATATTTGAGATAATGGTCATGAATTCTGAACTCAAAATGCTTATTGCAAAAAAGGCCGAGCCTTATGAATTAAAAGAAGCCGCAATAAAAAACGGGATGCGGACTTTATTCCAGAGCGGTATTGACAGGGCTCTGGAAGGGCAAACTACAATTGATGAAATTGTGAAAGTTGCCGGTACCTTTAATTAGAGTAGTTTAAATATCGCCAAAAAACTTCCGGTTTTCCGGAGTTGATACGGAGGGAAAATGCCAGTATTTACGTATAGCGCGGTTGATTCTGACGGCAAAGAATATAAAGGCGATATTGAAGCCGAGAGCAAGGAAATTGTAATAACAAAATTGCAGCGGCAGCGCCTTTTGATCACAAGTCTAAAAAGAAAATGGGCTTTTACAGGTATTTTTCAGAAAAATATTTCTACGAAAAAGATCACTCAGGATGATATTCTGCTTTTTTCACGGCAGCTGGCAGCCCTGGTCAGAGCCAGAATACCTATAGAGCAGGCGCTGGATGTTCTGATCTCGCAGCTCGAGCATCCTGAACTTCAAGCGATCATTAAAAATGTAAGGAATGATGTAATATCAGGAATGCCTCTCTCGGTTGCCATGGGAAAATACCCGAAACAATTTGATGACCTATATGTAGGTATGTTAAAGGCCGGGGAAGCTTCCGGAAAGCTGCCCGAAATACTTGTTCGTACCGCTAAATATATGGATAGGAGCGCCCGGTTAAGAAATAAAGTTAAAGCTGCCTTGATCTACCCGGCACTGGTCGTTGTTGTTGCCGTTATTGTCGTAGTTTTTATACTTGTTTTTGTTATTCCAAAGTTTGAACAAATGTTTGCATCTATAGGCAGTGACCTGCCGTGGCTGACTAAAGCCCTGGTTTACTTGAGCAGAGATATTATGGGCAAATACCTTCTTTCTTTTCCTTCCAATATTGTCAGCCTGGCAATCATTGTAGCAATTGTTATGTCATTGATAAGACTGGCAAAAACAGCCAAATGGCAATATAGAATAGATGATTTCATGCTTACTGCTCCGATACTTGGCAGTTACATGAAGAAAGTAATATTTGCCAAATTTTCCCAGACGCTTGGAATTTTGGTGAATAACGGTGTTCCTATCCTTGAATCTTTGGATCTGGTTTCAAAAACTGTAGGAAGTCTTCCGGTTGAAAAAGCCATACTTGCCTCGAAGGAAAAGATAAAAGAGGGTGAAAAAATAGCTGAAACTCTTAAGAAGAACAGTTATTTCCCTGCGCTTGTTATTTCCATGGTTCACGTGGGAGAGCAAACCGGTAAGCTCGGAGAAATTCTGGAACAGATCTCCGAATTCTATGATGAAGAAGTGGAAGTTTCCACTGCCCAGTTGACAGCTTTAATTGAACCTTTGATGATAATTGGCTTAGCCAGCATTGTGGCTGTTATAGTGGTGGCCCTGTATCTGCCGGTCTTCAAGATGTCTTCAAAAATTAAAAGAAGTTAAAAAAAATATCTGTTTTAAGGAGGAATAAGTAAATGAAGAAAGCAAAAGGCTTTACACTTTTGGAGCTGATGATAGTAATAGCGATCATTGGTTTGCTGATAGCCGTGGTAATTCCGGACTTACTCAAAACCAGGGAGATGGCGGAGATAGAAGCGTGCAAGGCATCCTTGAGAGGAGTGCAGTCTTCG